>PDWJ01000021.1_pt1 | contig 248493 bp, 190 predicted proteins | sample 1430881 | NCBI WGS metagenome assembly PDWJ01 (sample SAMN01162460, study PRJNA174530) | Oral metagenome, whole genome shotgun sequencing project. | biome: Marine environment; feature: Marine mammal; material: Swab sample of the gingival sulcus; isolation source: swab sample of gingival sulcus...
TCGTGCCAGAGCAGCAGCATCCTTATCCTGCTGAGAATCCCCTGCCTGTGTGGACATCCCCTGTTCCTTACGCGAAAGACCATCTTTGCAGAATTTCTTTATATCTTTCATAGAATAGATATTAAACAGTACCCTATTGAGGAGAAACAAGGGGGGACATGATGAAAAAACTCTCTATTCGAGATATTGATCTACACGGCAAAAAAGTGCTGATGCGAGTAGACTTTAATGTGCCTTTAGATGCTGACCGGAACGTTACCGATGATACTAGAATTCAGGCGGCACTTCCCAGTATTCAATACATTAGCGAACAAGGAGCCGTGCTGGTGCTGGCGGCTCACGCAGGTCGTCCTAAAGGAGAGAAAAAACCCGAATTTAGTCTGGCTCCGGCTGCCCAAGTCCTATCATCGCTTTTAGGCAAAAAAGTCATGTTTCTTGACGATTGCATTGGTGACGCGGTAAAACGGCAAATTGCTTCGGCACAGCCTGGTGATGTGATTTTACTGGAAAACGTCCGTTTTTACAAGGGTGAAACCGCTAACGATTCGGAATTTGCCAGACAGCTTGCCGAAGGTTGCGATCTTGCCGTAAATGATGCTTTCGGAACCGCCCACCGCGCTCACGCGTCAAACGTTGGTGTGACTGCATTTCTGTCACCTGCGGCGGCCGGTTTTTTGATGGAAAAGGAGATCGAGTATTTCGGACGGGTGATCGATGAGCCGAAACGCCCTGTAGTGGCAATTCTCGGTGGGGCAAAAGTCTCAGGAAAACTCCAGGTCATCACAAACATGATGCAGAAAGTCGATAAACTTCTCATCGGCGGTGGGATGACGTTTACATTTTTCAGGGCCAAAGGCCTTGAAGTCGGCACATCATTGGTGGAAGAGGACTTAATCGATACCGCAAAAAAAATTTTGGAAGATGCCGCAACATCGAATGTGGAATTACTGTTACCGACAGACTGCGTTGTCGCTGATAAATTTGCGGCTGACGCTGCATCAAAAGTGGTCAGTGTCAATGAAATCCCTGAAGACTGGATGGGCCTGGACATCGGACCCGAGACAACTGCACTTTTTACCAAAGTGTTGAATGATGTCAAAACCATTGTCTGGAACGGTCCGATGGGGGTATTTGAAATGGATGCCTTTGCTCACGGCACTATGGACATCGCCAGAGTCGTGGCAGAATCAGATGCCGTATCGATTATTGGCGGCGGCGATACTGTTTCGGCAATCAAAAAGGCTGGTGTGGCGGATCGAGTATCGTTTATTTCGACCGGCGGCGGGGCATCACTGGAATTGTTAGAAGGAAAGGCGTTGCCGGGCATTGAGGCCCTGACTGATAAGTAAGCACAGTAACGAAGGTTATCAGTGAGCGAAAGTGCACGAGGCTTGAAGAAACTTTTTGCTGTGAAGTCTTTTTAAGCCTGGGCGCTATTTATGTATGAGAACTCCGATTATTGCAGGAAACTGGAAGATGAACACCGTGCTTGACGAGGCGAAAGCCCTGGTAGAAGAGCTGAAAAGCCTGGTGAACGATGTGAAAGGTGTCGAAATCGTAGTATGCCCGCCGTTTATTTCTCTGGGTACAGTATACGATATCATTAAAGATACGAATATTGAACTCGGCGCACAGAATGTCTACTGGGAAAAAAGTGGCGCATTTACTGCGGAAGTCTCGGCTCCGATGTTGAAATCCGTTGGATGCAGTTATGTGATTATCGGCCACTCTGAACGGCGCAGCTATTTCGGTGAAACAAACGATACAGTCAACAAGCGTATCTTCGCAGCGCTCGAAGACGGGTTGAAAGCGATTGTCTGCGTCGGTGAAACTCTTGAAGAGCGTGAAGCTGATAAGACTTTCGATGTCATTAAGCAACAAATTCTCGGCGGATTGGCAGATTTGACACAAGCGCAGATGAAATCGATCGTGATTGCCTACGAACCGGTTTGGGCGATCGGGACCGGCAAAACCGCAACAAAAGAACAGGCTCAGGATGTACACGCCTATATCCGTAAGCTCTTAGCAGACCAATTCGGCGATGTAACGGCTGAATCGACGAGAATTCAGTACGGCGGCAGTGTCAAGCCAGAGAACGCCGCTGAGTTGATGAGCCAGCCGGATATCGACGGTGCGCTCGTTGGTGGAGCAGCTCTTAATGCAGCATCTTTTGAGGCAATTGTCAAATTTTAAGCCTTTCGTTGAAATCCGTTCCTGTAGCTCTTCGTGCAGGAACGGATATGCGGACCGTCCAGCGCGGCATTTCTTCATGAAACTTGTGCTGAGATGTTGCAAAACATATACACAATAGCGAACAGGTACTTGGATCCATGGTTATTTTTGTCACGATTTTTCATGTGGTTATGTGTCTTATTTTAGTCGCAATCGTTTTGCTCCAGACAGGCAAAGGATCAAGCATGGGGGCTGCTTTTGGTGGTGCAAGCAACACGATTTTCGGTGGTGCCGGTCCAGCAAGCTTCCTGAATAAAGTCACAACGGTTGCAGCGATTGCCTTTATGTTTACTTCGTTTACACTGGCAATTCTATCAACCCGTGGTGGTGGAGCGTCCTCAAAAGTTCTGAAAGCAACCCCTGCAGAACAGGCACAACCCGCCGAAGAACACCAGCCAGAGGACGCATCACCTGCTCAAGGGGAATAATTTTCTCCCATGTGATTGTGTGTGTGCCGCCGAGGCCCCAGACGATATCTAAGCTGGAAGGCGATTCCGTCGAATGGTGTGTGACAACAACGAGTTTGATTGAGAACCTTTGCAGGGAGCAAATCCGGCTCTCTGCGCTGGTGATGCGTAATGCGCAGGAACATCGCGTGTTACGCTTTTTTTGTCTTGTATTCAGAATGGGTATTCAGTGATGGAAGAACGTTTACAGAAAATATTAGCTCATGCTGGAGTCGCTTCGCGCCGGGAATGTGAAAAACTTATCAGCGCAGGCGCCGTTGTGGTGAACGGTGAATGTGTAAGCGACGTCGGCATCAAGTTCGATCCTGAAAAATGTACGATTAAAGTCCACGGAAAAATGATCGACTGCAGTCCTCGCAAACGACACTTTCAATATCTTATTGTGCATAAGCCGCGTGGAGTTTTGACCACGATGAAAGAAGATTTGGAAGGCCGTCCAACCCTCTTGAATCTCTTGAATGCCAAAGTGTTGAAGCATCGGCTCTATCCGGTGGGACGTCTTGATTTTAATTCCGAAGGCTTGCTGTTACTGACCAATGATGGTGAGATGGCTCATCGCATGACCCATCCGAAATTTAAAGTGCCGAAGACGTACGAAGTAAAAGTCCACGGTATTCCTCCCCGCCGGATCCTTGATTTCCTGGCTCAGGGAGTAAATTTGGAAGACGGTCGCACTCGTCCGGCAAAGGTCAAGCTCTTGCGTGTGACCGGCAAAAATGCCTGGCTGTTGATGACAATCAATGAAGGAAAAAAACGGCAGATTCGGCGAATGTGTGAAAAGATGCGCTATCCGGTCACAAAGCTGCGCCGAGTCAAAATCGGACCGCTGTTGTTACGTGATCTGGAGATTGGAAAATTTCGCTACCTCGCAGACCGGGAGATTCAAACATTACGGGAAGCTGTGGATCTCGCTTAGGGAGTCAGTGTTTCTGGTCTGTCTGGATCAGACGATCAGACTACTTGCCAGTTCCGGAGCAGCAACGTGAAAAAAGCGGTAAAAGCCATCTTACGACTGGTCGTCATAACGCACTTATGAAGTCACGACTTGATGTAGCCAAGCATGCGGAGGCCGTTTTCATCCATCCGCCAGTTCTTTTTAACCTTGACCCAGAGAGTCAGGAAAACTTTTGTCCCAAAAATCCGTTCAATGTCTTGACGGGCCAGGCAGCCGATTCGCTTAAGCATGGCACCAGATTTTCCAATAAGAATTCCTTTCTGAGAATCTCGTTCAACATACACCGTTGCATGCAAATCCACCAGATCTTGGTCTGCACGGGGCTTCATCTGCTCGACCACGACCGCAACGGCATAGGGAATTTCTTCCCGAGTCGTATACAAGACCTTTTCTCTGATTAACTCTGCCGCAATAAATCGTTCCGGCTGATCGGTGACCATATCCTCAGGATAGTATTGAGGCCCTTCCGGGATGCAGGATAGCAACGCCTTGAGCAGCACCGGGATATTTTCATCTGCCAAGGCGGAAATTGGCACAATATCCGCAAAATTATATGCCTGCGAGTAACTGTCGATGATCGGGAGCAGCTCCTCTCGTTGGGGCACAAGATCGATTTTATTAATTCCCAGGATGACTGGAGTATTTATGGTCTTCAAACAGTCAAGAATATAACGATCTCCCGGTCCTGTTCTGCGTTCCGCCTCAATAAGATACAGGACAGCATCTATCTCCTCCAGAGTATTGAGAGCCGTTTTCATCATAAACTCGTTCAGACGATATTTCGGTTTATGAAAGCCGGGCGTATCGAGGAACACAATTTGAGCATGATCAGCGTGATAGACCCCAACAATCTTATTTCTAGTGGTCTGAGGTTTATCCGACATGATCGCGACTTTTTGTTTAAGGATACGATTGAGTAGCGTTGATTTGCCCACGTTCGTTCGTCCAACGATCGAAATAAATCCTGAATGAAAGGCGTCGTCGTGTTGCACAGGTTCCTCCTGATGAGAAAAAAGATTGTGTTGTTAGAGTTTAATACTGATAGTATTCAGGCTCGATCGAGAGTTCCATGAGCATTTTCTTAAAGGTTTCCACTTTTAAACCGGTGTCGATGGCAGCATGTTTGACATCGCCATGATGCAGACGTAAAAGCCGTACGCAATAAAGGCGTTGAATTTCCGCTAAGACTTTTTCTCGAAGCGGTTGGTAGGCCGGTAATTCCCGATCTTCATCCATCAGGGCGATGAGATAGTTCAACATACCGGGATCGGTTATCCTGCCGCTAAGATCAGCTTCTTCAAAACTGAGAGAGCGTTCGGAAATTTCTTTTTCTCCGGCTGGCGCTTCGATGACGGCGCGTTCGATCACTTTTTCCAGCTCCGTAACATTTCCGGGCCATTGATGTTGAATGAGCAGATGAATTGCACTGTCCGACGCTTTTTCGACAACTTTACCGTGAGTACGGCTATATATTCGCAGGAAATGACTCACAAGGGCTGGAATATCTTCCTTGCGATCCCGCAATGGTGGCAAATAAAGCGGAAACACCGTAAAATAATGATACAAGTCGCTGCGAAAGGCCCCCTGCGTCACCAGTTCTTTCAGGTTTCGGGTCGTGGTCGCAAGTATTCGAACGTCACTGGGATATCTCACATCCTCTCCTAAGGGAGACACAGCTTTTCCACGGGTCACTTGTATGAGGCGGGTTTGGATTTCCATGGAAAGTTTTTCGAGATCGCTGAGGATCAGCGTCCCGCCGTCAACTCGACGAAAAAATCCGGTTCGCGGCTCACTCGCTCCAGGAAAAGCGCCTTTCCGATGACCGAACAGATCATCTTCCAATAAATCCATGTCACCGTCGCAGATAACCTGCAGAACCGGACGATTATGACGCGGACTCATCTCCTTAATGATACTTGCCAGGAAGGTTTTTCCTGTCCCGGCTTCACCCTGAATCAAAACAGCGACAGTTTTAGAACTGAGCTTCTCGACTCGTGCAAGCGTGGAAAGCAGCTGTTCATGGTGTGTAATAAATCCATGTTTGGCAAAGAGCTGTCTGATCTGTTCCGTATTTCCTGCTGCACGCATCTTATGAGAGCTATCCGCTGATGAATTCTCCACTTGCCGGCGCAAATCCTCTTCTTTTGCCAGCAGTCCCTGCATCTCAATTTCTCTGGCTCTGATTTCTTTCTGCAGAGATGCCACCTGGCGGCTATAATCATAATGATGTGTCTCAAGCTCTTCCTGAAGGACCCGCAACTCTTCAACCTTTGAACGAAAACGGAGACTTTTCCGGTCCAGCTCATCCCGGATGTCAATTAACTTGTCCTCGAGCTGTTCAAGCTCATCAGGAGCCGTTTTGTGTTTCCGCACCTTCTCTCTCACAAGTGATTGCCGCCGGCTCTCATGGGGAGCAGCGTCGTTGAGCAGAGCTTTTCTGCAGGGCAGTAGAAGCGATACAACAAGAAACGTCAGGCCGATCGTCAGAAGAGGAGCGAGAACCGGCAGCACAAGGCTAAATTGAAAAAAGGCGCCATAGATGATCAACAGATACAGCCCTCCAAGCAGGATCGTGAGCAGTAATTTGCCCCAGAACCGTCGTCCAGCCAGAAGCAGGCCGCTGATCATACCGACAAGCACTATGATGCCGATCTGAAATTCCCGGGCTAATTCCTTAATAAAGCGCTCTGTGAGAATATTATTGATGAAATTGGCCAGGATGCCGAGTAACGGATAGGACTTCGTTAAGGGAATCGGCTGCAATGACTCTTCAGATCCGATGAGAACGATCGCATTGTGTAATGAGGCAAGCTGTTGCCCGGCGCGCTCAGGATCTTCAAGGATGTCTTCCAGAACAAGTATATCAAAGGGAGCCACTCCGCCTTGTTCCGGGCTGTAGGCAAAGTCGATCAACATCTCACCGTACTGGTTGACCGGAACCTTGATAATGCCGTTGTCCCGGGTACTCATTTCAACATACTGTCCGGGATAAAATGTCAGGTCAACGCTCTCGATACCGAGATAATCCATTACCAGCAGCAGAGCCAGCGACCCATACCAATGTTCCTGATATTTTAAAAAAAGCGGGACCCGCCGAAACACGCCGTCAATATCGGGAAGAGTATTAACAAAACCGATACCTCGCGCAGCGGCAAGATAGCCGGAGAGCGGCAATTGGACGCGAGACGCTTCAAAGACGTTCTCAAAACTGTTATCACCGATATCAGTTAATTCCAGACGAAAGGGCAAAATATCGCTGTTCCCCGGACGTGTGTCTGTCTGTTGAGCATCGAAGAGAAAAGAGTAGCCATAATAGACAGCATGGATCGCCGAAGTCGCTGCCACCAACTCCTTATGAATACTGCTGTCAAAGCGATAGTTTAACCCGATGCTTTTCGGGGTATACTGTCCGGCATCGGATGCAAGCAACGTAATAAACTGAGCCAGCTTCTCGCTCAAATTCGCCGCATCCTTCACCATGACGATTTTGACAGCCGGTGAAACGGCGGGAAGCGGAGTGTACTTCATCCGAGAATCAATCGTCTGAAGCTCTATTTTATGGAGAAAGGATGAGAGCTGCGGAATGGTCGTATAGACGGCAATAAGGACACACGCGGCACAAAAACTGCCGAGACAAAAACCCAGAAAGCGTTTCATAAGTATTCTTCCTTAACACGTTTTCCTCTTCATGTCTGCCCGAAGGGAGCCTCTGACAAAAATCTTCCACGATTTTCGACAGACAGCTCACTCAGGATAAGCGATGAGAAACGTGGCTGTGTTCTTCTTCATAAAATATTTTTCAATAACTGCGTAATGACTCTATGGAGAATGTGTAAAATTGTCAAGTAACTTTCATTTCATTTTAAAGAGGATCGTAATGACAAATTCTTTTGTGCGCCTCCCTTCTCCCAGCATGAAAAATCCACGCGCTGGACGTGGAGAATGCGATGAAACGCCTTGAGATATCTACAGCGAGCCGACATGATTTTTCCTTGACATATCTTCCTGCCGATCCCAGGGTTGTGGGAGGAGAGTCCGGCAGAACGTCTGAGGTGTTCGTTCGTATCACAATGTACGTGAAATTGGGAGAGGAATGTTATGAAAAAAATCGTCGCAATGGTACTGGCAGGAGGAGCGTTCAGTGCTCTGGGGATTATCGCGGGACGGCGCGCAAAAGCGGCTATTCCGTTTGGGGGTATCTATCGAATTATTGACTTTGTCTTAAGTAATTTAACGAATTCGAATATCGAGCATGTCGGCATTCTTGCCCAGTACAGGCCAGGCTCATTAATCGATCATATCGGCAGCGGGGCATCATGGGACTTGTTCGGCCGAACCAGAGCCGTCAAAATTCTTCCTCCCTATAAAGGCGAAGATGATTCTGACTGGTACAAAGGAACGGCAGATGCTGTGTATCAAAACCTCAATTTCATTCGCGATCGGAATCCCTCCGAAGTCATGGTTCTGGCCGGGGAGAATATCTACACCATGAACTATCAAGAACTGATTCGCTTCCACCGCGAAAAAAAGGCTGACTGTACTCTGGTCTGCAACCCTCTCCCTACTGCTGATCCCCACCGTTTTGGTGTGATGACTCTTGAGGACGATGGGCGCGTGAAAAGTTACCATGAAAAGCCGAAAACGATTCTTGGTGACTATTACTCTGCCGGAATTTATATCTTTCGCACTGAATATTTGATAGAACGGCTGACTGCTGATGCGATGAATCCGGAAAGCCGGCATAATATTGCAGATAATATTACGTTGGATATGCTGCAGCGTGGAGACCGTTTTTACGGCTATGTGTTTAACGATTACTGGGCCTATTGCGGCACTCTTGAAGAGTATTGGAAGGCGAACATGGATTTACTCGATGAATCGTCCAAATTGGACCTGTGGACCTGGATGGTTCGGACGAATTTAGACGACCGGAATATCGGAGGTCATCAACCGGCGGTTATGCGTCCTGGATCGCATGTCGTTCAATCACTGATCTCAAGCGGCTGCCGCATCAGCGGGACTGTTGAAAACAGCATACTGTCGCCCGGCGTTATCGTCGAACCTGGAGCGATGATCCGCGATTCGATCGTCATGCATGAGACCGTCATCCAGAAAGACGCTGTTCTCGATCGTGTGATTGCGGATAAAGATGTCGTCATCGGCGAAGGCAGCCGAATCGGTATTGGGGATATGTCAATCGTCAACACAACCTTCCCGAAATTTGTCAAAACCGGTTTAACGTTATTAGGAAAAGACGCTCACGTCGGTCGCAATGTCAGCCTCGGTCGAAACGTTCTCATCTACCCGGGCAGCAGCGTTCCTGACAACGCAGAAATCGAATCAGGCGACACCATCACCTAGCAGGTGTGTTTCCCATTAATCAGGTCTGTTCAAGGAGAGGCAAGAGGGATTCACGAGATAAAGGAGGAAGGGACTCCGGGCCGCGTGCCGTCAGGAGTGTCAGTTGTTTCCAACGCGCCGCCTTTTCTGCTTTATATGTGTTCCCATTCCCAGCATGTCGGAGGGAAAACCTGAGCTTTCAACTATAGAACTGTATGGTGTAAGCGATCCGAATATTTCAGGACAGCTCATTCTGGCTCAAGAGATGGGATACTTCCAGAATGAGGGGCTTGACGTGTCTTATCGCCTGTTATCTTCCGGGACGATCATGCCCGAAGAAGTCATGGGAGCCGAGCACAAACCTTTTGCATTCACACAAACTCCCATCACGACACTCATTCTGAATGAAAAAGGCGTGAATGTCAAGATACTGGCCCCGTTAGCCGATATCTCAGGAACCCAGCAGATCGTCGTCAGTGACAGCGCCAATATTCGTAAACCGCAAGATCTTCAGGGTACGCGAATCGGGATGGCAAAGGGAGCAGCAGTTTATATAGCCATTCAGGCTATGGCCAAGGAATTTGGTCTCGATCTCAATTCCATAGATTTCGTCCATCTCATGCCGCCTCAGCAGTTAGAGGCTCTGCAAAAGGGTGAAATCGAAGCAATGGCCTGCTGGGAGCCCTGGACCAGCAAGGCACAAGCTCTGGGAGGAAGGTTTTTCTTCTCCGGCGCCCGCTCGGAAATCCCCGACAACGAAGGGGACATCAACTGGCTGATCGACCAGAGCGTCCTCATGACGTTTACCGAACACTGCGAACAGTATCCTGAGACAATCAAGGCCTTACTCCGGGCTTTTTGCAGGGCAACTCACTTTATCAACCACAATTACGACAAAGCGTCTGAAATCTTGGCCGGCCCCCTCAGACTGGGCAAAGAGGAATTGATGCACATCATGTCACTGAATACATATTCGATGACAATGGACAACCTCTTTAAAATCGGCCTGCTTTCGTTCAGAGAACTCCTCAATCAAAACGGCGTTATTTCGATCAGCCCGCCTGAGAGTGAGCTCTATTGCAGCAGCTTTTTACAAGAAGTCGATCCTGAGTTAGTCCTGATTGAAGAAGAGGCTGACGACGATGAAGATGAAGAGCTGCAGGAATATTTAACGATCTTTTTCGATGAAGTTGATGAGATTCTCCGGAAACTCGACAACGATACGGTGGACCTCGAAAATGCCCCGGACGATACGCTCAAACTGCGCGCCATTACCGGAGCGTTTCACACTCTGAAAGGCAATGCGGGCTTTCTCGGCTTTGATAAGATCGTGAATGCCTCGAAGCATATTGAGGGCTATTTAAAGACAATCCGCCTTGAAGAAGGCGAAATACTGAGCCAGAGCATCATTTCACTCATTTATTACGCGACTGATGTACTGAAAACCCTGGTCGCAGATCATAAGAAAGACAGATCAAGTGATTTCGATATCTCCGGCATCCAACAACGGATTTCTCAGATTTATCCTGAGATGGAAGACGACACTGAGACTGAAGACGTTGAGGCATCGGGCCACATCGAAATCTCAGGATACGACGCTCTCAAATTGCGGGAAGCGAGACAGGCAGGGAAGACCATTTATCAGATTGATCTACAGTTCGCCTCCGACTGGAAGATGAAATCCGCCGGAACCTTCATTATTACAAGAAAGCTTGGCTTACGCGGAGAAGTGGTCAAGGTCTTGCCTCCTTTTGGCAGTAAAGAGCTGAAATCAAGTTCTGAAATCCACTTGCTCTACGTCACAGAAGATGAGAAAGCGCGTATTCTTGAGGCCGCAAACGTGGCTGTGGTTGTCTCTTCCGTTGAAGTCAATCTGTTTAACCTGCCTAACGTACTTGTGGTACAAAGGGACAAGGGACATTATCTGGATGAATTCACGCAGGATGATGAATTCACGTTCACCGCACAGTCCAAGCTGCACCCCCTGAAAGTCGATTATCAAAAACTCGACGATATTATGAATATTATTGGAGAGCTGATCATCGGCGGATCCACTATGACACGAGGATTGGCTGAAACGCGGGATGCGCTGACACAGAAGCAATTACCAGTCAAAATCGTAGAGGAACTTCAAAAAGCGGGAGAGGGCATGCGGAAAAATCTGCTGAACCTCCAGGAAAGCGTCATGAATATCAGCATGACCCCAATCGATGTCGTCTTCCGAAAGTTTCCCCGTATTGTCCGAGATATGGCGATGAAAAGCGGGAAAGACATCAAGCTTGAAGTGATTGGTGAGGAGACTGATGTAGATAAAACGCTGGTGGATGTCATTGCTCGACCGATCTTTCATTTGATCAGGCACGCGATCGAGCAAAGTATCGAAACACCAATGGTTCGTGGGCAGTTGGGCAAGCCTTCACAAGCCACGATCCGATTAGTTTCCTTCCGTGAGGGCAACCAGATCGTTATTATCATTCAGGATGACGGACGTGGTTTCGATCTTGAGAACATGAAGCGGCAGGCTGGGTATCTTTCTCATGAAGCACTCAGAAATTTCTCAAAAAGCGACGTCTTCAAACTGCTGTTTCACAGTCAATCGAGCAACGGAGGAGAAGAGCCAGGCAGCGAGAACAACAGCATGACACTTGTCCACGATACAGTAGACGCCCTCAAAGGGACGGTTGAGCTGGAGAGCCGCCTGGGGGAAGGGGCAAGCTTCACGATTAAACTTCCACTTAGCCTGGCAATTATCCAGGCTTTGGTCTTCCTTCTCGGGAAAAGGATGTTCGCGCTTCCGATTTCGATGGTCGTAGAGGTAATCCGTCTCTCTCCATCACAAATTTCTTCTGTCGGTAATCGCGAAGTGTTCGAACTCCGCAAGCAGGTCATCAACCTGCTTCGTCCGCATGAGATCTTAGGAGTACCACTGCCTCTACAGGATGAGCACAGAAAATTGTTTGTTATCGTAGTGCATTCTTCAAAGCGAAATCTGGTTGGAATTCTCGCCGATCGCCTCATAGAAAAGGAAGAACTGGTCATTAAATCTTTAGACAATAAAATTATGCGATCTGAGATGACCTCAAGCGCTTCAAAACTGGGTAATGGAAAAGTAGTGCTGATTCTCGATGTCCCAGCCCTGATTCGAAGAGCTTTTGGCTAATGTGAGGCAATGCTCAAAAAAAACGGCACTCCTTTTACATATCTTATCGTAGACGATTCACGATTTGCCCGCAGCAGTCTGGTGAGACTCGTGGAGCAGATCGGAGGTGAGGTCATCGGAGAAGCAGCATCCGGAGCCGAAGCGCTAGAACGTCATGCAGCACTGAAACCGGACGTTGTCACGATGGATCTCTCGCTGCCTGATGTTGATGGAATCATTCTGCTGAGAAAGATGATAAGCATCTACCCGGATGCCTTGATTATTCTCAGCAGCGGAATTTCTCATGAAGAAGTGATCGAAGAAGCTTTACGAGCCGGAGGAGAGCATTTTATTTCCAAACCCCTGGATGTGGAAAAAGCGAAGAACATTATCGAATGGGTCATACGTGCCTCCGGGAAGTGACGCCCATTCACATCTGACGTGCTTCTTAGCAGAGCGTGGTGTCAGGCCGTATTCATGTCCATGTCTTCCAGACAGGCCGGGAACATCAACCATTCACGAACTCAAGGCTGGGTTGTATGCGAGTACCTGCGAAATGGTCAGGCGCTCGCATGGTGACCTGCTCAAAAATTATCAATGAATGAGATACAACAAATTTTACACGACGCAAAGGCTTCCGGGACACTCAGTCGCACAGCTTATGCACATGTGGACAAATGGCTGACCAACGATGAATACCTCGACTATCGTGGGGAACTTGAACAGATGATCCTGGAAAAACGATTTGTCGAACTGGAAGAGTGTTTTTACACGATGGTCCCTTTTGGGACTGGTGGACGACGTGGAAGCTGCGGCATCGGTCCCAACCGTATCAACACCCGTACCATCGGCGAATCTGCGCAAGGGTTGGCAGACTATATTGCAGGATTCGGTCAGCAGGCGAAAACGCGCGGTGTGGTGATCGCATACGACACCAGACTTACGTCCAAAGCCTTTGCCGATTTTACGGCAAAAGTCCTGACAGGCAATCGTATTACCACCTATCTCTTTAACGGCTTTCGCGCGACTCCCGAGCTCTCTTTTGCCGTTCGGACTCTCGGAACAATGGCAGGCGTGGTGATCAGCGCCAGCCACAATCCTCCCTCAGACAACGGCTTTAAAGTCTACTGGGAAGACGGCGGACAGATTGTCGCTCCCCATGACAGGGCCATTATCGAGCGAGTCAGCCACGTGACCAGCCTGAATCTCATGGACCTGGATGACGCTGCACAGCAGGGCCTTCTGATTTCAATTGGGGAAGACATTGACCATCAGTATATAGAGGCTGTCAGGGCGCTTTCGCTAAGTGCACATCGCAACATTCGTATCGTTTACAGTCCGCTGCATGGCACAGGTCAGACTTCAATCCTGCCGGTTCTGCGTCAAGCTGGCTTCAGGCAACTGCATCTGGTCGAAGAAGAGATGAGCCCTGACGGGAATTTTCCACATGTGCCTGAGAATTTTCCAAATCCAGAACTCCCTGCCGCCTCTGAAGCGGCCATGGCGCTGGCCCGCGAAGTCGATGCCGATATCGGAATGACGTCAGATCCAGATGCCGATCGTCTGGGAGTATTCTGCAAGCACAAAGGTCAAGACGGCCACAACGCCTGGAGTCTGCTCAACGGCAATCAAGTCGGGGCCTTGTTGACGGATTTTCTGTTGACAAAGCTTCAGCAGCAGGGAGCACTTCCCCAAAAAGGCGTTGTTGTGAAAACCCTGGTGACGACTGATCTGGTCAGCGTCATTGCCAAACATTTCGGGATGTTGACAGTAGACGATCTGTTGGTCGGGTTCAAATATATTGCGGAAGTGATTCGCAATCTGCCCGAAGATCGGCAGTTTCTCTTTGGCACTGAAGAAAGTCTCGGCTATTTGCGAGGCACATTCGTTCGAGATAAAGATGCTGCAATTGCAGCGCTTATGCTTGCTGAAATGGCCGCAGAACTCAAATCGCAGGGATATACTCTCTACGATCGTCTCAATGCGCTGCATAGTAAACATGGATTTTTCGGAGAACTGCTGAAGAGCGTCTATGTCGATGGGGCGGAAGGGATCGCCAGGGTCTCCAGAATGATGGAAGGTTTACGTTCGCAGCCACCTCTCAGCTTGTCAGACAAGCGCGTGATCGAAGTCATCGATCGCCGGACCGGTAAAGTGATTGCGCCGGAAAGCGGCAGAACACTTCGCGAGATTGACGGCACAAAGGGCGATGTGCTGATCTTTGTCCTGTCCGAAGACGGGCACACTCGCGTTACAATCCGCCCCTCTGGTACAGAACCGAAAATTAAATACTACGGCGCGATTCGGGCAAATGTCTCCCTTGATATGTCCACGCAGGACGTGGAAGAGCTGAAAGGCAAGGCAATGAAAAAATTGCACTCCTATATGCAGGCTTTGGTCGAAGAAGCTGAAAAACGCGGCTAAAGGCTGTCTGCATTGCAGAAAGATTAAACGGGGCTTTAAGCTTGCATTCTTCCTAGCGGAGAGTCTCCAGGAGTGCTTGCGCTGGGCTGCTCAGACCGTGCAGGTTTTTGCGCTCTTTTTCAGGGACAGCAAGCGTTCCCCAGGAATCGACAAAAATTTTCTCTTGTGGCGCACAGTCGGGGGAACTCTGCCAGCCTGGAGGCAGGTCGTTGTCAATGTCGGTATTGCCAGTCGGCCGGTGATAAGCGAGTTTCATGTGAACTGCGTCATGCTCCGTGAACAGGGTTCTACAGGGTTTCCCCGTATTCATGATGGAAGGGAGAACCGATGTATGGCGATAGCCAAAGCTGTGCCCTAATTCGTGAGCTAAGACCTGTTCGCGGCTCACGCCGCCTTGGGCGTAATAACGCTCTTCATGTGCCAGATAAATTCTGGCTTTGTGGAGGGAAGCAGGCTCTTCAGAGCTGGCGAAACAAGGAAAACTCTGCGTGACACCGAGTACGCCGCGTCGGACGAGAGAATCATCGAATGAAATCACAATCGAATGCTCAGGGAGAAACTCAGGCTCAGTGGACGCCAGTTCCGTGACTTTAATCCAGAGGTCGGACTTTCGGTATTTTTGTCCGCTGAGCACCGGCAGTAAGGTTTTAATCACTGTTTTCACGCGCCGGATGATTTTTGTTGAGATCTTTCCGGCCCGAACTGCGCGGGCAGTGGTATTGATATAGAAGATCGGCGCTTTTTTATCGTTCCAGCGAGAGAGCGGCTCAAGAGTTCCAGCGCGTTCGCCGCGAGTCAATTCACGATAAAAATGCAGATTAAAATTCGCGGATTTTTCAATCGCATCGACTGTGATCCTTCCCAATTTGGGCGTCTTCACTGCTGCCCGGCGTGGATAAATGTCTTCCCCTTCGAGCAAAAGAGCGATCCGGCCTCTAGGGACGTTTTCCAAACAGAATTTACCGGAATCGTCCGTCACTGCAGACGACTCGCCGACGCGAACCGAGACTCCCGACAGGAATTTTCCATTGAGACTTCCACGCACTCTGCCAGAGAGAGTGGTCTTATATCGAGGATTTTTGGGGAGGGATTCGCTTGGAAAAAATGACCGCGTTAGTGACGTTTTCCAGACAGCGTGCGACAACTGCCGTGATTCTGCGAGCAGGCTCATGTGTGCAGCAGCGTGATAATACAGACAGTTTGTATATGAGGACCGGCACGCGTCTCCCCGATCATTCGGGCAAAACATACTGACCGACACTGGACAGTGTGTTGAGGAGGCTTCAGACCTTATCGCCTGATCGTGTGGCGCCGTGTGATTCTGGGCCGCCGGCACTGCGTGTCGAGATCTGTTTCGACGTCCACGAAAAAGTCCTGTCCTTGCGTGTGCTGTCTGGATGACACTCAGCCCTTTGTCAAAATTCACTAATCCGCGCCCTTGGGCTGTGGCATCTTCACCAAGATCGAGACACGCCTCTTTCACAGCCTCTTTCATACTGAAGGGAGAGCGTATCTGGCGCATACGGATGGCCTGATGCAGTAAGGCTGCCATGCCGCTGACGTGCGGTGTTGCCATGCTGGTTCCAGACATCGCAGTATACCCTTTCCCGGATTGCGGGGCCGTGATCCGGTCGCCGGGAGCCACAACATCCGGCTTGCCGGTTTGCCGAGACGATCCGCGACTGCTGAACCCCATTACCATGACCGGAGACGTTTTGGTGGAAGCTCCGACAGTAATCACATCGCGCGCGTTACCGGGACAGGAGATTGTGCCCTCAGCAGGACCGATATTTCCGGCCGCGACGACAACCGTTAATCCACGGCTCACGGCATAATCAGCGGTTTTGCACAGCAGACAGCTTCCATCACGGCAGCCATGACTATCACCAAAACTCATATTGATCACATCAGCCTTTTTTCTGACCGCCCAGATAGTTGCCTCGATAATAGCCTTTCTGGGCGCTGACGTGTAGGCATCCGGGAACACCTTTGCATCGTAGAGCATCGCCTTTGGAGCCACACCGGTATGGCGGTAGCCGGATACTTTCCCGGAACCAGCGATGATACCAGCCACATGGGTGCCGTGTTCGCGGCCCTTTGACATTCGTCCACTGCTGAAGTTTTTAGATGCTTTGACACGCCGGCCGAAATCCGGATGACTCTTGTCAATGCCGCTGTCGATCACCGCGACCGTAATGCCCTTGCCTTCGATTTTACGGCCTTTGACACGATAGGGCAGTTCGTAGCGTTCGACCCCCATCACAAGGGGCACACTTCCGTACAGTGAAGGGCGTACATCTCCATCAGCATCATAGATATGTCGGGCGCAGGTGACAGTAGCGAGACTTTCAACGTTCCCCACCGGCATTTCAGCGTACATGGCATTGATCTCCCGATAGACTTTGAGCTTTCTGCCACCTTTTTTCCTGATCGCTTTCTTGAGGTCTTTCAGACTCTGTCCGCTGTCCGCTTCTATCAAAACCCCAATGCGTTTTTTACGACTCCGCAGAAACCCCACAAGCACCGGCTGTCCATGCACGTGCTCCTCATCGCTCCGGATTTTTGCTAACAACGACGCTTCAATATCTCCCATATCACGCTGTTACCGAGGAAGCGCAAAAGCACGCAGAACGCAGCCGCTCCATGTATTTTTGCGCTTCTCCAGCGAATTTTCATCCAAACACATTGATAATGCTCTGCACCAGAAAACGGGGAACATCTTCGAAACCACCGTGTAATACAAAACTTATGATGATTCCCAGAAAGATGATGTTGCCCAGCAGGATAAAGGCGGTGGAAAAATATTCGCCATGCTTCTGGATGTCCGCCTGATGAAAGCCGAATTCATGCACCGTAGTCGCCAGATGATAGATGGCTGTGAAGCCTGTCATGAAAAAGAAAAACGCCGCCATGCGTTTGCCCAGTAAGGGATAGAATGCAAACGCTGCCAACGTGAGCGTAGGCAGATAATAAGGCGCAAGACTGAAAAAGATACTCGCCATTTTCGTGAAGGGGCCACGCCCTTCAACGCCGACAACAACCTGTCCCTCGACATGCTTGCGAGGACTGACGCTGAAATGCAGGGTTTTCAGGAAAAAGAGTTTTGCCACCAGTACATGGGTGATTTCGTGCTCGAAAACCGAAAAGGCATATATCCATTTCCGAAAGAGCACACAGAAGATCAAAAATGTCGATGCGCCATAGCCGAAGAGTTCGATCGAGGGCCGGACAGGCAGGTCCTTTACAGCCAGAAGCATACTGAGTATCTCTTGCATAAAACCGATCGAAAGCAGAACGAAAAACACGATTAAAAAACATTTAAAGAGTTTCATACAGTACGCAGATGATCAGCACACGATGTATTACGCGGGCTCGCTCCAGAGAATCATGAGTTGAGATACAGCAGGACGGCGGCCGCTGAGATAATCAGCAGCAGCAAGCCCGTAGCAACGAGACGACCTTGAAAACGACTCCATACGATCGCAGACGGAGAAACTTGCAATTCCGGATTTTTCTCATGCAACACCTCATTAATACGGGCCAGAAACGCCAGATTCTGGGGAGTCGGTTCCTTAAGCAGTTTTTCCCGTTCCATCCGCAAGAGTGTTTCAGAAGTTTTCAAGGAATTTAATAATACACACTCGCTATACTTGACATCACAGGTACTACTTGTATAATGAGGACAAAAGCGTTGCAGTCCCGGACAAATCTGGTCCTTCGCAGCTGTTGTGTCTGACAATCCCGCAAGGTCTGCGGGGCTGAAGTCGTAATTATCCATATATTCTATCTCCCGGCACGGGAACGTGGAATTCAAAAATCTCTCAACGCTGATTCAATCAATATTCTCTACAGGAAAAATCAGGCTTTGTCAAGAAATAAAAACTCACTCAACAGCATGGAGAAGATGAACATATGAAAGTTGCCATCATCTATTTGCCGCAGCATCGAAAACTGGAAAATTCCGCGAGAACGCTTGGACGATTCCTTGAACAAGGCGGACATCGGGTTGAATATTGCCCCATCAATACTTCAGAACGCAGCAAGAGTTTCAGGATTTACGATTTTATCTATCTGGGCAGTGTTGCAGAGGGCAGTCTGGGCGGCAAGATTCCAGCCCAAGTCTCAGAATTTATCAGGCAGGCTCGTGGTTTTGAGAATTTGCACTCAGCTGCGTTCCTGATAAAGCGTCCATTGAGCTTGAACACTAAGGGGCTAAAGCGTTTGATGGGGATACTGGAAAGCGCCGGCTCACTGGTACAAGATTTCCAACTCATCGGCAGCAATGCGGATCTTGCTCTGCTGGCAAAACGTCTGAAACACTAGTGCAGCCGTCTCGTTCTGTCGGTGAGGAGATACCACGTCCTTCAGTTGTGTCTCCTCACAGCTGTCTGATTAATGCACCTCTACCCGCCTGTTCTGAGCGCGTCCTTCTCTCGTGTCATTTGTCGCAACTGGTCGACTATCGCCGTAGGAAAGACTTTCCAGGCGTTCAGGATCGATGCTGTGCTCGCGCACGAAATAGTTTTTTACGCTGTCGGCCCGTCGCTGTCCGAGAGCCATATTACTGGATGGACTGCCGACATTATCCGTATGCCCCTCGATGATGATTTTCTTTTTCTGAATTCGTTGTAAGACCAGAGCGATCTGGTCGAGTTTGGCCTTGATACTATTTTCCCCAGAGCCTTGCTGCTTGATGAAATCCTCTAAACTGTCATCTCCCGGCGGAAATGTTATCATCATCTGCAACTTTTCAGTGATCGCATTTTGCACGACACCAACCGTTCCCTGGGGGATTAATATTGATTCTTCAGTCAGGAGGTTCGTCATAAGCACATCTAACTTGTTCGCGATCGCCATCGTGGTGTTCTCGCCGGGATCATAAATCACCGCAGAATCAGACGGGGGCCTCTCCTGATTTGGGGCTTCTACATCAGCTCTGGCATTTGAGGTCTGCACACGAATCGAGGAAGGCTCTGCACTTTTTGAGCCGAAAGGAAGGACAGAGCGAATGCTGCCCCACCAAAGATCCAGGTCCGAACGGCTGCCGCCGCTTTGCGCATCCGTCAGCAGGACCGTGATCGTCACTGCTGTATTCTCTGACAATTCCAACGTACTGCGATCAGACAATTCGACGATTGCACTCGAGCCGGCCCGTGTCCTGATCGAATCTCCTTCATGCAGTACAAAGCCAATGAAAGCGGCAGTCAACGAGCCGCCCTGAACCGAGATGCTGACCTCTCCATCCACAGCGGTCAACACGGCGACAGGACGCTGATCCGTCGGCATCGCGGAGAAAGCGAATAAGAGCGAGACACTCCCTAACACGCCGAACAAAGCCAGTCGACTGCGTTCTCTTGTCTTATCCAATATATGAGCAACCCACATTTTCTCAAAAAAAGAGGAAAACACGTTCTTGCTATTCACCTTCCTCCCGGAATTCTTCCTCTACGACCTCAACTGTCTCTGCAGCAGCAGCGTCCGCTTGTCTCTCGCTCGCTTGTTCGGCGGTCTGCGGCAGCTCGATACGTGCAGGAAGCAGACGCGCGACTTCCTGAATAACATGTTTATGAATAATTCCACTATGCCCTGTCGGAATCGTTACAGACACTTCGGTCAAGAGGTGAGTCACGAGCAGATCGGCTTTATGGGCAAGCAGTGTGGTGACACTGCTGTTCGGCTGGTATCGAAACTCCACATCAGCCTTGTCGGTATTCTCGATAAGCACTTCAACATGCTCATTTTGCAGGGTAAAAGAAGACCCCGGCGCCTGATAACCGCTCCCAAGTACCGTTCTGAGACTGCCGCGAAGAATCTGCAGGCGTGAGTTGCGTGCTCCAGAGCGCATATTTTCTGTTAACGAATAGAGCTGGATATGGCTGTTTTCACCGAGAACAACCAGAGTCCCGTCAGCAAAGCTGAGAGTCGCCGACGCGTCGGTGTTAGTGCGAATCATATCACCGCTTCGCAACACGAGGCCTTCTCGATCTGGAATGACGCTTTTGCCCTGCATGACAACAAGAACCTCTCCGGAAAAAGAAGAAAGAACGACCTGCTGCGTCATATCCGCCAAAGAGGGTGGGGTGATAATCTGAGCAAGCTCCTGAATCACACCATCGCGAATAATGCCACTATGCCCTCTGGCGATCTGGAGTTCAACTCCGGTTTTCAAACTGATCGCCGTGAGATCGAACTCGTGGGCTAGCACAGTTGTCGTTTGAATGTTCGGATCATAGAAGACCTCAGCATCTAATTCCGACGACCTTACACCCAGTGAAGCATTCGGAGTGTGTATATCAAACACAGACCCCTCTTGCTGGTACGCGGGTGAAAGAATAGCACGGACACGACCCCAGCGTAATTCCAGTCGGACTTTACTTGGAGCGTTTTCCAGGAGGGAAAACCTGAGACTGCTATTTTCACCTAAGCGTAATTTACTGCCGTCTGACAGGTTCAGCCTGACCGAGCCCATGCTGTGCGTCCAGAGAGAATCTCCTGAATGCAAGACTGTGCCGACCATCCCTGAGATTGGCGCTCCTCCCTGAATGGAGAGAGAAACTTCTTCTTGCAATGCACTGATGGTGGCAGTCGCTTGCTGGGCTGATGAGAACGCGGCCATACGGCACAGACTGACACAAACGATCAAAGGCACGAAGCCGTACCTGAAGAGTTTTTTAAGCTGCATAGACACCCTGCTATTACACGTTATGCGGAAATCGCCAGGCAATTTCCGCATAAAATATTTCTTCCGTCCCTTGTGGTTTATCTCGTAAGAATGAAGAATTATGTACACATTGTTTCTCCTCCGGCAACAACAGTGGACATATCTTAAGTAAATTACGTCATCGATATTTTGTCAAGAACTATCGCGAAAAAGATTCAGAAGAAAATTCTGAATGCGTAAATTTTTATTTACAAGAATTCAGGACATATCTATTTAAGTATACAGACGGCATTATGACGTGAAGTTTGGTGTCATTCTCCTCTGAGATCTCAGGACGTAGAGATTTATGGAACGCATACGTATGTTTTATTCCTGTCGAAGCAGACACCGTGGCTTTCTTCTGTTGTTTTTCGCTATAATCCAGACAGCGTCCGCCCAGAATCACCCGTTAAAGTTCAGGCATCTTTCAACCGAAGACGGACTGTCGCAGAGCAAGGTCTATGCCGTGCTCCAGGACAGCAGGGGCTTGATGTGGTTCGGAACCGAAAATGGTCTCGATCGTTATGACGGGTATAATGTGCGGAGTTTTACGCACAACTCTATGGATACTTCCAGCATAAGTCATAACCGGATTATGTCGATTCTTGAAGACTCCTCCGGCGTTCTCTGGGTCGGAACGCTCGGCGGCTTGAACGCCTTTGATCGCAAGACCGAAACTTTTACCCGCTATCAGTCAGAGCCTTCCATTCCGACCTCATTAAGTCACAACGCCGTATGGACGATCTATGAAGATCGGCGTCAGACTATTTGGGTGGGAACGCTTAACGGCGGCTTGAACGCCTTCGATCGGGACGCAGGAGAATTCGTTCATTATCCCATTGGAAAAGGGGGGACCGACGGGTTAAGCGATCAGACAGTCATGGCCTTGTATGAAGATGAGTCGGAAAACCTTTGGATCGGGACGACAAACGGGCTCAACAGGCTGGATCGGGACAGGAAGAATTTTACACAATTTTTTTTCAGCGCCGACGATCCGGAGAGTTTGAGCCATAACTATATTTCGTCGATTTGTGCCGGGCAGGACGGCAAGCTCTGGATCGGGACCGCCAACGGCTTGAATGCCTTCGACCCGGAGACAGGACGCTCTCAACGCTACTATAATCGTCACGGCGATCCTTCGAGCTTAGGGTCGAATTCTGTTTCGTCCGTCTATCTTGATCAAGAAGGCGTGTTGTGGGTAGCAACGTTAGGCGCCGGACTCAACCGTTTTGATTCGGAACGCGGCCTCTTTCTGCGGGAACCGGCACGCCCTCAAGACCCTCAAGGCTTAAACAGTAATGAAATCTGGACGATTTTTGAAGACGCCTCCGGTGTTATTTGGCTTGGCACCCTGGGCGGCGGTGTCAATATCACCAATCGCAATACCGAACGTTTCATCCTCTATGAGGCTGAATCGGAGAATCCTTACAACCTGAGCCACAACGAGGTACGAGCGATCTATGAGTCCCGCGATGGTTCACTATGGGTCGGGACATCACAAGGCTTGAACAAATTCGATCCTGAACGGAAGAAATGTATATGGTATACAAGCCATACGTCCCGCCACGGGAGCCTCAGTTATGACGCAGTGTGGTCCGTATACGAAGATCGGCAGGGAACATTGTGGGTCGGGACGTTGGGCGGTCTAAACCGCTTAGATCCGAACACAGGACGCTTTCAGACATATCTGCCGAATCCTCTGGATCCGTACAGTTTGAGCTTTTATAAGGTCTGGCCGATTTACGAAGATCATGAGGGGACGTTATGGATCGGCACACTGGGAGGGGGATTGAATAAATTCGATCGTGAGACAGAACTTTTTACTCACTATCGTTTCGATCCGTCGGATTCATACAGCCTGAGTCATGACGTTGTCTCGTCAATTTATGAGACTCGCGACGGAACGTTATGGATTGGAACCAACGGCGGATTGAACCGTTTCGACCGCGAGCGGGAACGCTTTATCCGTTATCAATACAATCCCAATAATCCCAATAGTTTGAGTTCAAATGCGGTCTTAACGATTTATGAAGATCAGCAGGGGACGCTCTGGATCGGGACTGCCGCAGGCTTGAATGCCTATACTCCTGACGAACAGCATTTCGAACGGTACCAGCAAGACGACGGACTGCCGAGCGATGCCGTCTACGGCATTCTCGAAGACAAGAGAGGCTGCCTGTGGTTAAGCAGCAACAGAGGACTTTCTCGTTTCGACCCCGCGAGCGGGCAGATCAGAAATTTTGACATTCGTGACGGACTGCCGAGTAATGAGTTCAGCATTGGTGCCTATTTCAAAAATTCTGCCGGGACGATGTTCTTCGGAAGCCTGAACGGGCTGATCGAATTTTCTCCTGAAAATATCCGAGACAACCTGGCTGCTCCTCAGATTCTTATTAATGATTTTCAGTTGTTCAATAAATCCGTACAGCCGGGAAAAGACTCTCCATTGAAACGTCCTGTTTCAGAGACCGAAGAGATTAAACTTTCCTATAAAGATTCCGTGTTGTCCTTTGAATTTACGGCCCTTGATTACGCAATCCCTGAAAAAAATCGCTATGTGTATAAAATGGAAGGCTTCGATGAGGACTGGATTCCGACATCCGCGCAAAAACGTTTTGCGACCTACACCAACTTGCATGGAGGGCACTATACTTTTCGGGTGAAAGGAGCGAGCAGTCGGGGAGTCTGGAACGAGCAAGGCGCTGCGATTCGCTTGACGATCACCCCTCCCCCATGGAAAACATGGTGGGCCTACGGCCTGTATGTCTTAACCCTGTTTGCTGCTATTCTGAGCTATGTCCGTTATAAGACCGAGAAACAACGTCAAAAACTGCTTCAGCGGGAAAAAGAACTTGAGCAGGAACGCCAGGTGACGGAACGACTGAAGCAGCTCGATAAAATCAAAGATGAATTTCTCGCCAACACCTCACACGAATTGCGAACTCCGCTAAACGGTATTATCGGGATTGCCGAATCCTTATTCGATATTAGCGCCCAGCAGAATATCAAAGCAGTCCACCAGAATCTCCTTCTGATTATTTCATCAGGAAAGCGCCTGGCAAGCCTGATTAACGATATTTTAGATTTCTCTAAAATGAAATCTAAAGGACTGAACGTTCAGAGAAACCCTGTCGACATCAATATCCTGGCCGAAGTCGTCATAAAGTTATACGAAACGTTGTCTGCCGAGAAAGGCATTCACCTAGAAAACCTGATGGATAAAGAGATTCCTCCAGTCCTTGGAGACGAGGATCGTCTGCAACAGATCCTCCATAACCTGATCTCCAACAGCATTAAATTCACTGAGAAAGGCACGATCACGATCTCAGCGAAAAGTCTGGATAATATCTCAGAACTGCCCTCTCGTCTCCAGGAGAAATGTTCTCCTGCAACACATTTTCCAATGTTACTTGTGACGATCTCCGATACCGGGATTGGGATTCCAGAAGAGAAACTGGAGTCGATTTTTCTCTCTTTTGAACAGGTCGATGCATCGACTACGAGAAACTACGGGGGAACCGGACTTGGCCTGACGATTACGAAGCAGCTTGTCGAGCTGCATGGCGGTATTATCTGGGCTGACTCTCCTCCTGGACAGGGGGCGAATTTCCACTTCACCCTGCCGTTCGCTGATGACGTTTCCGCTGCGTCAGCTCATCACGATCACATGACTGCCCTCACAGTCGAGCATGACAATGCCGTCCCTGAAAAGAGAATGATCTCTGAGGAGAGCAACGTGACAGCGCTCAACGTCATCGAGCAGGCTGAAACTGAATTTACCATTCTCATTGTTGATGACGAAGCCGTCAACCAGCAGGTGCTTGTCAATCATCTCTCATCGAGGAACTTTCGTCTCCTTCAGGCGGAAAATGGTATTGACGCTCTGAAGATTCTCGATCGCGAACGGTCTCTGGATTTGGTATTGCTTGATATCATGATGCCGAAAATGTCAGGGTATGATGTTGCTCGAAAAATCCGTGAACGCTTTCTGCCGAACGAACTGCCCATCATTATGCTGACGGCAAAAAATCTTGTCTCAGATGTTGTCACCGGTTTGTCCTCTGGCGCGAACGATTATCTGACCAAACCTTTTTCAAAATATGAACTTCTTGCCCGCATCGATACCCATTTACATCTTCTGAGGATCAATAAGTCGTATAGCCGTTTTGTTCCCTTCTCCTTTATGCGCGAGCTGAAACGAAAGTCGATTCTCGATGTCAAAATCGGCGATCACGTACACAAGGATATGACCGTCCTCTTCTCTGATATTCGCGAGTATACGAGTCTCTCGGAGCTCATGAGCCCCAAAGATAATTTCAATTTTCTTAACGGATATCTTGCCCGTGTCGGCCCAATCATTCAACAACATCGAGGATTCGTCAATCAGTATTACGGCGACGGCCTTATGGCACTGTTCCCGGGTCAACCTGAAGATGGCGTACAAGCGGCGATTGCAATGCAAAAAAGGGTTACGGAATACAACCAGGAGCGCGCGCAAAAAGGACGCAAAGCGATTCAAATCGGCGTGGGATTGAATACCGGTCCTCTCATGCTCGGGATTATCGGTGACGGACGTCGTGCCGCTGCCAGCGTTGTCTCCGATACGGTCAACACAGCGTCCCGTATGGAAGGCTTGACGAAATTTTACGGGGTCCCAATTGTGGTGAGTGGCTCGACCTTTTCTCAGCTTTCCGATCCCACACTCTATCATCACCGTTTTTTAGACCGAGTTCGGGTAAAAGGCAAGAAAAATCCAGTGTCGGTATATGATTTCTATGGAAACGAGCGGGAAAGCATCATTATGAAAAAGCAGAAAAGTCAGGAAGAATTTTCAGAAGGGCTTGCCTGTTATTTTGCAAAAAACTTTGTTGGAGCTACATCCTGTTTTTATGAGGTTCTCAGAATAAATCCTGATGATCTGACGGCCAAAGTGTTTCTCGAACGCTCGCTTCACAACCAGTTCAAAGGTGTGCCCGACGGCTGGGACGGTATCGAGCGACGCGAAAGTAAGTAGTATTTCCGTCATGTTCATCATCCAGTGCCAGCTGTTGGATTCATCTTGTGACAGCAGAGGTAGAAGACTGATATGAAAAATATTCAGACGGAAGATATCATCGCTCATCTGAAAAACCTTGTGAAGATCCCATCCCCGACCGGATACACAAGAGACATTGAAGACTTTTTGCTGAAGACAGCCCAGAGGTCTCAGATTGCCTGCGAACATACCCGCAAAGGCGCTGTGCTGTATAAATTTGAGGCCGAGGCGGCAGAATCAAACCTCATGTTTACCGCACATGTGGATACACTGGGCGCGATGGTCAGCAAAGTGGGGCGCAGCAGTGTCAGTCTCAGCTCAATCGGCGGGAATCCTGTTATCTATCTCATCGGCGATTACTGTACGATTCATGCTTTTGACGGCAAGACCTATGAAGGGACAATCTTACCAAAGAATCCTGCAGCACACGTCAACAACGGTCTTAACTCACTTAAGCTGACCATAGAACAGCTTGAGGTCAGAGTCGATCTCCCGTTGAAAGAGAGCCAGGATGCTTTGCAGCAGCGTATTGAAGTGGGAAATTTCGTGTCATTCGATCCAAAATTTCGGAGAGTCAATGGTTTTGTGAAATGCCGGCATCTGGATGATAAGGCTTCTGCCGCCATTCTGCTGCATGTGGCGACACTCCTTACACAAGAAGCCTCCAGACTGAAACGGAATATTTATTTCTTTTTCAATTGTACAGAGGAAACTGGCCAGGGGATTGGCGGTTTTCCGCCTCTTGATGAGTGTATCATTGTAGATATGGGCGTTGTCGGCGATGCTGCGGCTGGTGATGAGTATCACGTCTCGATCTGTGCAAAAGATTCCAGCGGCCCCTATCATTATGCGTTGACTCAACGTCTGATCGCCATCGCCAGACAGCGGGGCATCAGCTATAAAAGCGATGTTTTTCCTTTCTACTCGTCTGACGGCTCCAGTGCTCTTCGCGCCGGATCGGATATGAGAGTGGCCTTGATCGGCCCTGGTGTCAGCGCTTCTCACGGTTACGAACGCAGCCATACTGCTGCGCTGCTGAATACCGCAAAACTGATCGTGGGCTTCATCGAGGAAACAGCGTTGAGATGAAGCACGACATGCCTGTGCTCGCCATCTTTTTACATCAGCTCCATGTCGATCATTTTTTCGGCAATCTGCACAGCGTTCAGAGCAGCGCCTTTGCGCACGTTGTCAGACACAATCCACAGATTGATCCCGGTCTCGATCGAGTCATCTTCCCGAATTCGCCCCACGAAAACGGCATCTTCTCCAGCGGCATCGGTCGCAAGCGGGTAAAGATGATGACAGGGATCGTCAATGACGGTGACCCCCGGTGCATTTGAAAGGAGTTCACGGACGTCATCAGCCGTGATCTTTCGATCGGTTTCGATGTTCACCGATGCGGAGTGACCGTAAAACACCGGGACCTGGACGGCTGTCGCAGTGATACGGATACCGTCGTCCTCCAGAATCTTACGCGTTTCATGGACGACTCTCATCTCTTGCCTGCTGCAGCCGTTTTCCAGAAAGACATCGATATGCGGCAAACAGTTAAAAGCGATTTGGTGCGGATAAACCTGGCACACGATGTCTCGCTGGAGGAAAATATGACGGGTCTGCTCGTGTAATTCCTGGATCGCCTCATCACCTGTGCCTGAGACCGCTTGATAGGTCGAAATCACCAACCGATCGATAATAGCGGCATCATGAATCGGCTTCAGGGCAACAAGCAGTTGAGTGGTCAGGCTGTCAGGTGCGGCAATAATTCCCTGACTTCCCCTGAGCGCCTCGGGATTGACTTCAGGGACAACCAGAGGCACTTCCGGCTTCAGACAAAAGACGCTCGTATTATCAATGACTACCGCTCCGGATCTTACCGCACGCGGCGCAAACTCTGCACTCACAGACGGTTCCGAAGAAAAGAACACAATATCGATACCGTCAAAAGAGTGCTCATCCAATATGTCAACAGCAATACGTTCCTCTTTATATCTTACGCGCGTTCCGGCAGAACGTTCGGACGCCAGCAGACGTAGATTCTGTATCGGAAAATCCCGTTGTGCGAGAAGGTCAATCGTCTCATTTCCTACAGTACTGCCGGCTCCGACCACAGCCACATGATATTCTTTCATCGTACTTTTCCTTTTTCTCTCCTGCTCACAGACCGATTTTGATCGGCCCTCGTAATCGAGCGGGCAAATATACACGCAGGCTGACTTTGTCAAGTTATTTAGGGAAAATATCGAGTGGAACACATGAAGTACAGAAGTATTCAGTCACACTGCGACACGGGGGAATTCTCTTGACAGAGCCGGGCGTATATCCTAATGAGTATGCTGTACTCAAAATTGAATGGAGAAACGCATGTTCGAAAAAAGCACGAAACGCTTTGACTTAGTCTCGGAATATCAGCCCAAAGGCGATCAGGTTCAGGCAATCAATGCGCTCTGCAAGGGTATTCAGGCCGGAGATCAGCATCAAGTCTTGCTGGGAGTCACTGGCTCCGGGAAAACTTATACCATCGCCAATGTGATCGAGACCGTACAAAAGCCGACGCTTGTCATTACCCATAACAAGACCCTGGCTGCCCAGCTTTACGGGGAGTTCAAGGAATTTTTCCCCGAAAACGCTGTGGAATATTTCGTGAGCTACTACGATTACTACCAGCCCGAGGCCTATATTCCTACGACAGACACCTATATCGAAAAGGATGCGTCGATCAACGACTATATCGACAAAATGCGCCATTCCGCCACCCGTTCGCTCTTCGAACGCCGTGACGTGATTATTGTCGCCAGCGTCTCCTGTATTTACGGTCTCGGCGATCCGAACGCGTATTACGGCATGCTCTTTTTTGTCGAACGTGGTCAGCAAGTAGACCGCCAGCGTGTGCTGCGCCGTTTAACGGATATTCAGTACGAACGCAACGACATCGATTTACATCGCGGCACCTACCGCGTTCGGGGTGATGTCATCGAGGTCGTTCCCTCGTATGAGGACAGCACGGGCGTCAGAATCGAGCTCTTCGGCGACGAGATCGATCAGATTTCCAGTTTCGATCCTCTGACCGGAAAACGGATCGAAGCGCTGGACCGCGTCACGGTCTATCCCGCCAGCCACTATGTCACCCCAAAAGAGCAGATGGACAGGGCGATGGCGCAGATCAAGGAAGAACTCACAAACCGGGAACTCGAATTGAAACAGGCCAACAAAGTCCTTGAAATGCAGCGCTTGCACCAGCGGACCATGTTCGACCTGGAAATGATGCAGGAAGTCGGTTTCTGTCAGGGAATCGAGAACTACTCGCGCTTCTTGAGCGGACGTCAGGCGGGCGAGCCGCCCCCAACTCTGATCGAATATTTTCCAAAAGACTCGCTCTTTGTGATCGATGAAAGCCACGTCACGGTCCCGCAACTTCGCGGGATGTATCATGGCGATCAATCTCGGAAAACGACTCTTGTGGACTACGGTTTCCGCCTGCCCTCAGCCAAAGACAATCGTCCGCTCTGTTTTGAAGAATTTGAAGCCCAGATTCCGCAAGTGATCCATGTCTCTGCCACTCCGGGGCCATACGAGCTGGAGCAGACGAACGATATCGTGGTCGAGCAGGTGATTCGCCCCACCGGCCTGATCGATCCGGAGATACTTATGCGGCCGGCCACTGGACAGGTAGACGATCTGCTGCACGAAATTCGCCTGCGTTCCGAACGGAACGAACGAGTTTTGGTAACGACGCTGACCAAACGCATGGCCGAAGATTTGACTGAATATTACGAAGAGCTTGGTATTCGGGTGAAATATCTACACTCCGACATCGACACCATTGAACGCATCGAGATTATCCGAGAACTGCGTATGGGGAAATTTGACGTATTGGTGGGAATCAACCTGCTGCGTGAGGGCCTTGACATTCCGGAAGTGTCACTGGTGGCAATTTTAGACGCCGATAAAGAAGGCTTTCTGCGATCTAGCACCTCGTTGATTCAAACTGCCGGACGCGCGGCCCGCAATGTCAACGGTAAGGTGATTTTGTACGCTGACAAGGAAACCCGCTCAATGAAGGAAATGACTGCCGAAAGCCGCCGGCGTCGTGAGAAGCAGAAAGCGTATAACGAGGAGCACGGCATCACGCCGGAATCCGTGAAAAAGTCGATATCCAATATCCTGGAAGGTCTGTATGAAGCCGATGATGACAGCGTAGCGCTTGTCGCCGAGAAGCCCGCAGCGTATGACGCTGGCGGAGATCCGAAGAACGAGATCGCCGCTCTGGAACGAGCGATGCGCGCTGCCGCCAGAGACCTCGAGTTTGAACGCGCTGCTGAATTACGTGATAAACTGATTGAATTGAAAAAAGGCTGACACGTGACAAACATGAAAATACAGCTTGCCGAGAGCGCCGGATTCTGTTCCGGCGTCAAACGGGCCGTACGTCTGGCGCTGGAATCTGTAGAAGCAGAACACGCTCCGGTCTACATGCTCGGAGACATTGTCCACAACGAGTATGTGGTACTTGAGCTGCGTCAGGCCGGGATGACCGTGGTCGAGTCCCTGGACCAGATCGACTTCGGCGTCTTGCTGATTCGGGCTCACGGTGCAGCACCAGCATTATACGCGGCCGCCCGTCGGAAAGGCTTAAAGATTATTGACGCCACGTGCCCTCTGGTGCTGGAGATTCATAAGTTCGCCCGACAGCTGGACGAAGAAGGCTATCAAGTCGTCGTCATCGGAGATCGCGGTCATGATGAAGTCGGGGGCATCGCCGCCCAAGTTAAGGAGCCCGTCGTGATCAGTTCACCCGAGGACGTGGAAAAACATTTTCGCAGACCGTATTCGCGAATCGGCGTGGTCCTGCAATCCACGCAGGATATCAGGAACGTAGAGAACATTTTGGGCTTGCTGGCGGCGAGATGCCGTGAGCTGAAACTCTTTAATACGATCTGCGGCCCCACTTCCAGACACCAGGAAGAAATCCGTACATTGCCCAGAGAAAACGACGTCATGATCGTCATCGGCTCCTACACCAGTGCCAATACCTGCCGCCTGACTGCTATTGCAAAAGAACTGAACCCCAGAAGCTATCAGGTCGAATCTGCAGGACAAATTGAGGCGGAATGGTTCAAAAATGTAAAATCCGTTGGTGTCTCAGCCGGGGCTTCAACTCCTGATAATATCATTCAGGAGGTGATAGAACGAATTCGGACCTGCGAGAACTCCTGAATCTTCTCGTCATTCTTGCGGCCTGAGGTTCAGAAAAACTTGACAGATCATCTTATGGACAAAGACGCTTTGGTGATACAGGCACAAAACTTTACAGAAACAAGCAGTCAACATGATCCGCAACAAAAGAGGTGACTTTTTATGAAAATGCGCACACTTGGAACAAGCAACATTGAAGCATCCGCCGTCGCTCTCGGAGCCTGGGCAATTGGCGGTGGCCCCTGGTGGGGCGAGTCGGATAATGAACTCTCAATCAGGGCGATCCATGCCGCCCTCGATCTTGGAGTGAACCTTATCGACACGGCGCCGGTCTATGGGTTTGGAAACAGCGAGGAAGTCGTCGGTCGAGCCATTAAAGATCGCCGCGACAAAGTCATTTTGGCGACGAAATGCGGACTCTGGTGGCATGACTCCACCGGAAACATCTTTTTTGAAATGGCAGGAAAGACTATCAGGCGAACTCTTGGCCCTGCAACAATTCGTCAGGAAATCGAGCTTAGCTTGAAACGCCTGGGAACCGACTACATCGATCTGTATCAAACCCATTGGCCGTCCTTAGACCCGGACAATGAGACGATTGCCGAGACGATGGACTGCCTGATGACGCTCAAACAGCAGGGCAAGATTCGGGCTGTCGGCGCATCAAACGTCAATGTTGAACAGATCCAGGCCTATCAGGCAGCCGGTGTGCTTGATGCCATTCAACCGCGTTACAGCATGCTCGATCGAAAGGCTGAAGCCAGTGTCTTTCCGTTCTGTGTTAAACAAACAATAAGCACACTGGTGTACTCCCCGCTTGAACAAGGTCTCTTAACCGGAAACATTGGGATGGATTACGTCGTGGAGCCCGAGACAGCACGGTTCAGGATTCCCTGGTTCAAACCGGAGAATCGACAGAGAGTGCTGAAGATGCTGGAAGGGTGGAACGATCTGACCGAGCAATACAGCTGTCGTTTAAGTCAACTCGTGATTGCCTGGACAATCGAGCAACGCGGGGTGACATATGCGCTTTGCGGATCGCGTAAGCCGGAGCACAGCATCGAAAACGCCGGAGCCGGTCATATCGATCTCGCAGCAGAAGATCTCCAGCGTATGCGAGATGATGTCGAAGCCCTGGGCAAGCCCCTGTAAGCAGGCCGGCGAGCTGCTGGATTTTTCTGGCGGCATATTTCGATGGAGCGCGTGATGCAAGACTGCTTCTGGGGACGTCGCGCGCTACCATCGGATTTCACTGAGAACGTGTTTGAACGCTGTCATGTCCACCACTCCCGACGCAGAGAGCAAGATCGTTCCCAAGATGATTATCAACGCAGCCAGCGCCACAGCGACAATTCTGGGGTCGGGAAACAGGTAACGCTTGAGTGAGCGGGAAGGTGTCTTCATTTTTCGAACCTGACGCATGACTCCTGAGCTGAATTCCTCCCAAAATTCTTCGGAAGGCTGCTGAGTGGAGGTGGAGTGTAACAGTTCAACGGTTTGTTCGAAATCGTTCACAACTTTCGTACACGTCTCACAATGACGAAGATGATCTTCAATCTGCGCATGGGTTCTTGGATCGAGCTGGAATTCGGAGTAATCTAACAGATAGCGCTGGATATCTTTACACGTCATGATCAAAGCTTCCCGCCACGTTCTTACGCTGCGTGTTCTTATCCTGCGAAGATTGCACAGCACAGTGCATGGACAAAACACCCTGCCTTTACAGATGTTCCAACAGAAGCGAGGAGGAGTGTGCGCTCTGTTTGACTTTAACATCACGACAGGGTGTTCTGCTGCAAAAACAGACAGGGGTCCTGCTCAAAACGTTTAAAAAATTTTCAGAACGCCTCGGAAGAGGACACGCGTCGGGTAAAAGATCTAATAATGCACTCTTATAAGAAAAAGTCCCTGCGGCGGGGCAGTCACTCCTGTTTGTGTGCGGTCCTTGGCATATAAAGCCCGACGGACGTCATCAGGACTTCGTTTGTCCATGCCGACTTCGGCCAGGGTTCCCGCGATATTGCGGACCATTTTATGTAAATACGCATCCGCCTTGATAAACAACCTGACCAGGTCCCGACGCTGGTGAATATGGAGAGACACGACCGTTCGAACGGCTGTTTCAGCACTGCACGAAGCCGCCCGAAAGGCCGAAAAATCATGGCAACCGAGCAAAGGCCGCATTGCGCAACGCATCGCTGAGAGGTCCAACGGACGCCGAATATGCCAGGAGAAACGGCGGTGATACATTGAAGGCGTATCAGCATTAAAGAATTGGTAGCAATAGGTTTTGCCGCGCGCGTCAAAACGCGAATGAAAACCCTCATGAACCTCTTGCACGTCAGCGATAATGATATCATTCGGGGTCAGGCTGTTAAGGCCGCGTAAGAATGAATATCGCGTCAGAGATACACGTTCCGGAATCGTGAAATGGGCCACCTGTCCGACGGCGTGAACTCCCCGGTCTGTTCGGCTGGCCCCGAATAACTTCACGGAATCATCGTTAAGTATCGTACGCAGCGCCTTGAGAACAGTGCCCTGAATGGTCTCGCAGCGCGATTGGATCTGCCAGCCATGATAATGAGTCCCGTCATATTGAAGAGTCAGCTTGATAGTCCGCATGGCATTTCAGAAACAGTTAAAACGAAATCGTTTTGTGCAGGTGCTCTCTTCCTCCGTGGGAACTTCGAATCGTGAGCTGTCCGGCTTGTGAATCTAAAGAATAAGCATCCCCCCAGGGATCGGTCAGGGCGCGGTCCGAACGTATGACCCCTGCCTGTTGCATTTCCTGAAAAGATTCTGGAAATTTTTTATACGCAAGGTAGTATTCGCGAACCAGTGAAGAGAGATTGCTCAGCTGCGATTGGGCCGAAAAACGTTTGAGCTGATCTATTCCCTGAAAGTCCGGAACCTGGAGCGGGAGCAAATTTTGCGGCAGGGCGCGCAGCCCAACGATCGCTCCTGCCAGTACAATGATTCCTGCTGCGACGCGCGCGATTTTCAGCAGCAGATCGCTCTGTCTCACTGAAGGGCGGCGTGATACCGCAGAGTTTTTTCCGTGCTTGCCCCCTGAGACAGGTTCAACCAGGCCCTTTCGGATCAATTCATATGTCGTTTGACATGTATCGAAGTCTCCGATCTGGCCTATATCAATCAGGTCCTGAATGCTGCGCTCTTCCATAAGGAGGGCATAAATCTTCGACTCTGCGGCGCTTAACCCGGCAGGGACATCCGGAGCATCCGCTTTCCGACGGATCAGTAACTGGAACGACGTGATCACTTTTTCAACATCCGTCCACTCATCAGTGATACGAAAACCTTCCATGACCAAAAACTCCGTATTAACCGGGTTGATGAGCTTCTGATCGTATTCCACAGACTTTTGGGGATCAAAACGATACTCTCCTTCCGGCCATCTGAGCACATGATACACTGTTTCATGAATCTGTTGCGACAGCAGATTTTGCAGAATCCCAATATCGATCGCTTTGGTTTCAGCTAGAATCGTCCACAGAGGTTGTGACGTTTTCTTTTCGGTTTCAATGGCACGCCGAAGTTGGAATTTACTGATCGCCGAGCTATGGGTCAACGCTCGCTGCAGGCGTTCTCCAATCGGGCGGAAATCGGCATCAGCTCCGACAATCAACCCTTTTTCAAGCAGGATCGAGACATTTCCCTCTTTTCCTTTAACCCCTAAACTACCGGTTTTTTGCTGTAATGAAATAATTTGGAAGATGTCTGCCAAGCCAAATTCTTTGATATTTCCCACAAGTGCCATGTTTTTTGCCGCCCTTTTTACAAAAATTATTGATTCTTAGGACTTAATTTTGAAATATCATACACATTAAACAGATAAGTTCCCACAAGCAAGACGCCGAAAAAAATGAGAGCGATCCAAGAGTGTTCGCCGCGTGAACCTGGGTATTCAAGACCGAAATGTAATACCATCCGTAACAGGTAGTAGGCGGCTCCCAGGGAGAACAGTCCGGCAATCAGCGTACCTTTTAAAGGATAGCCCGAATAAATCTGGCCGGAACCGGGGACGCAGAGTGAGAGCAGTTTGACGATCAGAGCGCGCATTTTCTGGCGGAGCTGAATTTGTTTGACTTTTGCCGCCCGTTTTTCGGGTTTGACAACCGTTTTCTTCTTAAAAATATATCGGCATTGCAGACAAAAGAGATCGCGCTTCCGCGTCTCTTCCTGGCCTTTTTTCTTCCTGGGTTGCTTGAGCAGATACGGATCGCCGCACATGTGGCAATACTGCACCCTGGCTTTCTGGCCTTTTTTACGGACACCGAACATGAATGACACGAGCAGTAACACAGCAGAGGCAATTGAAAATATCCAGGGATCCGGGAAACGCGACCACCCGGCCCACATAGCTCCAGCCAAGACCAGCCCCTTCTTCGAGAAATCCTGATACGAAAGACGCTTTATCAGACCGATAGTGGACAAAGGGGCATCAATCGTCATAATGCCGTCTTTTACATATTGTGAATACAGCGTATAGCGTTCATAATCAAGAGCGCGCGCCTTTTTAATTTCATCGCCGGCATTTTCACTTTGGTTGTCAAGCAAGTAAAGCTGGGCATAATTATAATGTCCCTCAAAGAACTTTGGTGTGTTCCGAATCGCATTGTCGTACGCGTCCTCGGCCTTTTGATACCATGAGCGTTCTCCGCTCTGGCGATAATAGTGCTGATAGATATTCGCGAGATTATTCTGGGCTCGAGGCCAGTCGGCAAAGTCCCGGGGAAGCATCGAGTACGCCTCGAGCGCTTCTTCCAGAAGACCATTTTGCTGGGCAATAAACCCTAAGGCAAAAATTGCATAGCTATCCTCAGGATGGTCCCGAAGCTGCTGCTGCAACACCGCGATGGAACGTGGCGAGAATTCGCCGTCTCCCAGTTGAGAAAGTGCGTGAAAATATTCGGCATCGTGAGTGCTGTACGTAATGCCGAGGACAATGAGAAGAAGGGCCAGCATCGCAGCAAACACAAAGATGCTTTGCAGAATCCATTTTGCGGACAGATCGAGATGCCAAATGAGAAAGAAGCCCAGCAGCAACAACCCCCAGGCAATGCCAAGTCCCAGGGTCACAGCCGCAATCAGAATCCAGCCCACGACCTGAACGGCTAAAAGCGGAATCTCGACAGGCAATTTCTCTTTGACGTAAAAGAACACAGCCCGGTAATAGTAAATAAACGAGAAGACAATGAAGCTCATACTTGTGAATACGCCAGTAATAAGCAGTAACAAGAGCCCTTTACTCACATAACTTATCAAGATGGAGGGAGAAGTCAGTTTCAACACGCACCCCTTCCAGAGGGCCTTTGTTATTGCATATACGTCAAAATCTCTTTCTTTGACGTGCCAGGCAATAGCTGCAAAATAGACAGCAGGCAGATCCGGCGAAAGTTTTTGAGCGGCCTCCAACAAACGTTTAGCGTATGCAGAGCTTCCCTGTTCCCTGATTTTCAGGGCTTCCCGTATCAGTACATGAGAATAGTCGGAAAGATTGTGCAGACCAAGCTGCAATTTCTTAAAATTCAAGTCTTCAAGATCCCGCAACCCAGCTTCGAAATCACCATTTTTTAAGCTGTCAAGGCTTCGAAACCATAGTGCATTCACTTCGGAGAGTTGAAGCGAGAGTTCTGCAGACGTCACCTGCGGAGCTTGAGCCTGAAGGCTCGGCACAGCAAAAAGCATAAGTAGGAGTATGACACCCGTCATAGCTGATTTCGTTCTCATAGAGATCACTCCGTCTGTTCTCTGAACCTGAACGCGGTTCACGGCTCAGAAAGGATTAAACGGCTTGTACATAATTCATGCGAAGCTCATACAGCATCTGCTCCAGAGCCTGTTCTTCCTCCTGACTCAGATTGCCCCTGGTTGTTTCCCGTAGAATGCCCAAAAGATTGATATGATATTGTGCCTGCACCTGATCCTTTCCACGATGTTCTTCCTGGGGAGAAGACGCTGGCTCCCGGGCTATCCCGCGTCTGTTACGCTGACACTCTGTTTCTTTTCTTATGCGGCCATCGTTGTTCCCTCTCCATGACACAGGTCGAATTTTCCAAAAGATGACACATCGTTCATAAGTACATATCTCATCTCTAATGCGCAGGTTTTCATACAATGAGGATCTACAAAAATTTCTATGAAAGTCAAGAAAAATTTTCTTCAGCCGCTAAGCCAGGCAAAACAATATGCTTCCTGCGAGATCGGAGTTCTCAGTGAGAATATGGCTTTAAGTCTTTGGCGAACCCACTGATCTCTTGAGGTCAAAGACTTTCCTCTTGACAGAACCGACGTCCTTTCAGAAAATTCATCTAACTTGTTCGTGCCAAATATTTTTACGTATGCTACAATACTGATTATGGCCAAATTTACACAACGATTCCACTTGCTGCGATATTTCACGCGAGAGGCACTGACCACCATCAAGCGCAATACGCTGCTCAATCTGCTTACGATCGCCATGATTGCAGTGTCACTCTCGATTTTCGAGCTGTTTCTCTTGATCTATCTTAACCTCAATACTATTGTCAGTCATTGGAGCGATTCAGTGCAGCTTATCGCGTATATCGACCGCCAGCCGTCACCAGAGGAACAGTTGCGTTTAGACAGCCTTATCCGAGAGCTTCCGTCAGTAGATTCGGTGAAGTTTGTCTCGCCGGAAACAGCTCTGGAAACGCTCAGGCAGCGCCTGAAGGGACATGAAGATGTCCTCGAGGGGCTGGAATACAATCCCCTGCCGGCGTCCTTTGAAATTCGTTTGCAGCGAAAACACCAGAATCTTGAAAGTGTACAGCAGGCTGTCACACTGCTGGAAGCTCTCCAGGAATTCGATGATATTCAGTACGGCCGACAATGGCTGGAAAATTTGACGGCTGTGATCATTATGCTGAGGTTTTCAGGAATTTTTCTGGGGCTCTTCCTGTTCTTGACAGTGATCTTCACCGTTTCCAATACGATCAAGCTCACGCTGTATTCCCGGGAAGAAGAGCTGAATATTATGAAATATATCGGCGCCACAGAATCGTTCATCAGAGGACCGTTTCTCGCCGAAGGCATTGTCAGAGGACTGTTAGGCGCAAGCGTCTCGCTCCTGTTTCTCTATCTGTTGTTCATACTTTTTACGACCATCATCCGCTTTTCATCGTCTTCATTGTTCCAATTTGCCTCAATACGGTTTTTTTCCTCTTATTATATCATTGGATTGTTGCTGCTAGGCAGCATTCTCGGGTGGTGCGGGAGTCTGCTGACACTTCACAAATTTTTAAAAACCTACTAGCTGTTATGCAGAACACTACTGCAAAGAGAACTTGTAAGTTTCCGGTACTGTATATCTTCTCAGCTCTCGTCTTGCTCCTGGGCACTGCTCTGCTGCCTCCGCTCAGCGCCGCCCAGAGCAATGCCCCGCAGGAAAAGCGTTCACGCCTGCAGAAAATCACCGAACAGATCAAAGAGAAATGGTCATTTTTCCGAAAACTCGAGAAAGACGAAGGGCGGCTTGTGGCGGAGTTGAAAAAAATCGATAACGACCTTCAAAATCAAGGAGATCGCCTGGACGACTATAGAGAACGTCTCCGGAAGCACAGCAATGAACTCAAGTCGCTGACAGTAACAATTGCAGAGCTGGAAACACGCTATCGACAAAAGCAAAGCGGCTTGGCAAAACGCTTGCGGGCGATCTATAAAATGGGTGATTTAGGCTATTTAACGCCGTTATTCTCGATGCTGTCCTACAGCAACATCCAGCAGGAGTTGAAATATCTGCAACGGATATCAGAAGGTGATCGACAGCTCATCGCTGACACTCAAAAAGACATGCACGAATTATTGCAGCAAAAAAAGACCTTGCAAAAGCAAAAAAAGAAGATCGCTCAACTGGAGCAGGATTTGCAGAAACAACTGGTGGACATTCGTGCCAGGCAGGTAGAGAAAACGCGGCTTCTCCGAAAGATCGTTCAGGATAAGGAGCAACATGCCAGCTTGATTCGCGAGTTGGAGAAATCTGCCGGGAAATTGGATTCCTATCTTAAAAAACTCGAACGCGATCAACAACGGACGCTGCTGCCGGCCTCGACAAGCGCTGGAAAGGCGGTTGTCAATCCCAATGCGTCAAAGATTTCGTATGCCGAGCACTTTCGCTCGAATAAAGGCAAGCTGCTCTGGCCAGTCGAAGGCCGCATCATGACAAATTACGGGCCGCTCCGAATCGACAATACATCAACCCATTACAATGGTGTGGACATTCAGGCTGACCGGGGCACGCCATTTTACGCCGTGTTTAAAGGCCGTGTTAAATATGCGGATTGGTTTCAGGACTACGGACGTCTCATTATTCTTGATCACGGCGGAGGGTTTTACTCCCTCTACGCTCACGCCGAGGAGTTAAACGTCAAAGCCGGAGAACTCATCGAAACCCGTCAACAACTCGGGCGGGTCGGCGACAGCGACTCAACCAAGGGCGCTCATCTCTATTTTGAAGTGCGGGTACAGGGCAAGCCGGACAATCCCCAAAAATGGCTGGTGCGTCTGAAATAAGGTCACGCGCAGAAGTACGACACCTTACGACACACAGAGCGTTATTCAAAGCAACGATCGCCTTCTGGAAACTTTCGCGTTCAATGACGAATTGCATGTTGATCTGACGTAGTGACTGAGCGACGCAATTGATGTTCACTTTATTTTGAGCCAGAGCGTGTGTCGCTTTCGCCAACACCCCGGGTTTTGCGATATTTGAACCGATCACACAAACCACTGCCACCTCCTTGACCGTTACACGTTGATATTGTGAGCGCAGTTCGGCAATCATCGTTTCTTTGAGATCCTTCTCCCAGATCACCATCGAAATACTATTCGCATTGGTGGACTTCAGAATATAGCTGATCTGATGGCTGGCGAACACCGTCATAATGTTCAGATCAAAACCGACTTCTCCTACCATCAAGGGATCGTGAACCTCAACAATCACGACTTTTTTCGTCCCGGCCACAATTTCAATTGCTGCTTCATGTCCCACATAGTCCTTTGAAATCAGCGTTCCGGGATGCTCCGGCTCAAAGGTATTTTTCACGCGAATGCTAATACCGGCTTGTTCCAGCGGTTTTGATGCTTTCGGGTGGATCGCCTCCATACCGATATCCGCCAATTGATCAGCCACATCATAATTCGTAAAGCAGACCGGAACGGCATTTTCCACGCCTACAATGTGCGGATCGGCAGATGAGAGATGAAATTCTTTATGGATCACAGCCTCATCAGCCCCAACTTCAACCGCAATCTTGCTGAAAGTCACTTCCGAATAGCCCCGATCGAACTCGCGCATAATTCCTTCTGTGCCTTTCGTATAGCCAGTCACAACAGCCAGTGTTTTGGAAAAGTCAAGCCCCTGTAAGCTGTGTTGAATGCGTCTATCAATCGTGAAATAGCGTGAATCATGAAATCCGCTCAGATCAATACACACGACGTTCAGCCCATGATTGCTAATGATATTTGCAGAATTGAACGCCGAATGCGCTTCTCCGACCGACGCCAGAAGCTCGCGGGCAGCTAATAAAATATTGTGTTTATCGACATAACCGGAGGCCAGAACATCGGTCATACTATCCAGATAATTCCTGGTCTGTTCGATTCGTTTCGCAATATAGGTCTCTGCTGCTTCAAGATCTAAGTTGATGTCTTGAAAACGTGTGTTGATTTCCAGCAAATGCACCAGCAAGTCTTCGAGGGCCTGATTGTAGTCCTCGTGTTTGACAAATTTTTCATAGATCCCCGGAACCCCGGTTTTCTTATGCTCCAGCAGCAAGTTTGTGACACCGGCATAGGCTGAGACGACAAAAATCCTGTTATAATAGCCGGTTCCGCGATCAACTAACACGATATTACGCAGTACGTGGTGGAACTTTGACATTGATGTGCCACCAATTTTTTCAACCGTCAACATAATATTCCTCTAAGACTATTAAAATCATTCAGACACTGTGCGCAGGAAAAGCCTGTTATCACAAGAACACAGATCTTGAATGGTATCTACGCAGCAGGCTCATGCTTTCCAGGGGAAGATCATCCCCCGCAGGCTTCTCGGGCCGACCCGGTCTCGATCCACTGCAAGCAGTTCGTTCCAGGGGATTCTTGTTCTGGAAGCTTCAGGGTGCTTTTCGAGATAATCGTATTTATACAATCTCAACCTCAGTCCTGCATGATACCAGAGCAGCACCGTGGCAAGACCTGGAAACAGAAATGCCGTGAAGGTCGAGAGGAGTAATAACATCAACGATCCCAGGGCCAGAAAGAGTGAAAAGCCCGGATTATCAAAAAACAGCATCAGGCATCTTGATGGGACAGCCGTGAATTTCCCATTCACCTGGTCCCAGAGAGGAAAGAGGAACTGACTGCTTAAGATCAGAATCAGACTCGCCCAGAATAAGGTTCCGGCGGCGGCAATACCGATCAGAGATTTCAACGACAGATACCAGACAATTGCAAAGACCAGTACAGCCTGTATGAGCAGAAAAGCCGCGAACATCATTGAAACCGGCCAGGATGTTTTCAGAGACGGGAGAACATCGTGAAATTCGATCGACTGAAACGCTGCGGCATTCCCCATAAGGGAAGACATCGCAGCGAGATAGAGGCAGCACACCAGGAGTCCGAACACGACACTGCTCCAAAAAAGACAGGGGCGAATACCATAGGCAAAGTGAATCAGATAAAAAATTCCTCCCAACAGAAGAATTGCCCCGAAATTCAGCAGAATAATACTCATAAGGTGATCCCACATATCAAAAAATGTTTTTTTGATCAGAAACAGCAACATCTCATTCTCCTTGCCAATAGTGCATTTGGCCGACAGTGCCAACGCACAGTATCGTTGACGCAGCGTATGTACAACGGCCGCTGAAGACAGCGATCTGAAAAAAGTTTAGCTGTCAGGACTTATGCAAAAGGACAAAGCGGTCAGCATGCTGGAAGAGTCGATCGAGGAAGTCACTCAGACACTTCACGTGACGGAATCATCACAGATCATGCGGCTCATCTGGCAGACAATAAACAGCCTGCCGGAAGTCACATTGGCCGGTCATCATACACCGTCCTAAAAAATCCTTCCTGCCGTTTCCCTTCTAGAGCAACGAAGCCACAAGATCGCCGACTTCTGAGGTGCTCATGCCCATTCTGCCAGCAGCGAGGCTCTTGACCTTGCCAGAATCAAGGGCACTGTAAACAGCGGCATCGATCGCCTTGCTGATCTCTTCTTCACCAAGGGTCTCCATCATCATGCCGCCGGAGCAAATCGAGGCCAACGGATTGATCGTATTCTGTCCGGTGTACTTCGGGGCCGACCCGCCGATCGGTTCGAACATCGAAACGCCTTCGGGATTGATGTTGCCGCCGGCAGCGATGCCCATGCCGCCCTGAATCATCGCCCCCAGATCGGTGATAATATCGCCGAACATATTTTCGGTGACGATGACGTCGAACCATTCCGGATTTTTCACCATCCACATTGTCACAGCGTCCACATTGGCGTAATCCCGCTTCAAAGCGGGATAATCTTTCGCGCCGACTTCTTCATGAACACGCGCCCAGAGATCGCCGCACTCGGTAAGCACATTGGTTTTATGGGCCAAGGTCAGGGTATTGCCTTGATGACGTTTCTGGGTCAGTTCGTATGCGTAGCGCACACAGCGCTCGACTTGTTTACGGGTATACATCATCACCTGGGTCGTGACTTCATCGGGAGTGCCTTTTGCCATAGTGCCGCCAATACCGGTGTAAATACTTCCGGTATTTTCGCGCACGATCACAAAGTCGATTTCTTCCGGGCCTTTATCTTTAAGCGGAGTGTAGACGTTAGGGTACAACTTAACAGGACGCAGATTGATGTACTGGTCGAGTTCGAAGCGAATCGTTAACAGAATACTTTTTTCCAGGATACCGGGTTTTACATCAGGATGTCCGATAGCTCCGAGAAAAATCGAATCGAATTTCCGTAGCTCATCAATCGCGTTTTCCGGAAGAAGTTCGCCGGTCCGCATGTAGCGTTCACCACCGAAATCATAGTATTCGTAATTCAAACTCACGTTAAATTTCGCACAGGCTGTATCCAGGACCTTAATACCTTCGCGTACGACTTCCGGGCCGGTTCCATCGCCTGGAATCACGGCGATATTATAGCTTTTCATGACTCGTTCTCCTCCACTCGACAGGGTTCAATCTTTCTGCAGACAGTACAAGGACTCATGTCTGAAAATGTTGAAGAATACGCCTTCTTGTCAAGCATTATTTTCAAAAGCCGTCCTCAAAGCTTCTTCTGAGAGAATCCTTCTGATATTCTGGCCGGCGACGTTCCGGCGTGTGTGAGAGAGAAAAATGACTAAAAAGCTTGACAGACTGCCTTTTTTTGCTTATCCTGTGAACAGTACCATGATGAAGATGTGCTCGAGATCTTAGTGCCTGAAAAGCCGTGAATCTGCAGATGAGAAGGAGGGTTGTGTCATGAGTTGGAAAAAGATCGTTGTAGCGGCGCTGCTCTGCATCGTATGTGCGCCTGTGATGTCGCAGGCCAACGTTGAAATCGAATTCTGGCAATACTTTTATGAATCGAAAAAGCTGTTAATTGATGATCTCATCAAAGAGTTTGAGATAGAAAATCCCGACATCACGGTCAAACACCAAACGTTCCCGTATGATTCCTTTATTCAGAAAATCGCGACGACTGTGCCGGCCGGACGCGGGCCGGATGTGGTAACGCTGTATTACGGCTGGTTCCCGACCTGGATCACGTCGGGCTATTTGCAGCCCCTTCCAGAGGATAAAATTTCGTATGAAGACATCGAGAACGAGTTCTTTCCGATGGTACAGTCGGCGAAGTTCGGTGGTAAATACTACGGGATTCCCACTGCTGTAAGAACCTTGGCGCTTTTCTGGAACAAAGACCTTTTTCAAAAAGCCGGTCTTGATCCTGAACACCCCCCGACCACCTGGAACGAATTTGTGGAGTATGCCAAAGCCACGACGGAAAAAGATGCGGACGGCACAATTCACGTAGCGGGTTACGCCTTTAATCCTTTGGGACAAGATCACCACTGGTTCCGGGAATGTTTAATTCGACAGAACAACGGCATAAGCAGCTCGGAAGACGGGAAGCAATTCTTATGGAATTCGACGCCTGAAGGCTATGAAGCCTGGCAATGGTACATCGACCTTGTAAAAAAGCACGAAGTGGGCGCATTGGATTTCTTTCCGGACAATCCCTTTACGCCATTTGAACTGGGACGTGCCGCAATGCTGGTCGATGGGTCCTTCCGCCTGGCAAAATTGCGAGGAGCGATTGAAAAAGGCATTAATGCCGGTGTCGCGGTACTGCCGGCCAAGACGTCGAAAGCGACATTTGCCTCGTACTGGGTGCATGGCATTACAAAAAATGCCAAGGATGAGACGTTGGACGCCTCGATCAAATTTCTGAAATTCATCACCAGCGAAAAGGCAATGAAAGCCTGGCTGGAACGTGTCGGCGAACTGCCCGCCAGAAAAGCCCTGCTCGAGGATCCGGCGATCAGCGAAGATCCTCTGGTCGGCCCCTTTGTCCAACAGTTGTCAGACGCCTACTCGACCTTTTTTGTCGATGAAAAAGCCAACCGAGAGGCCATACAGCAGGCGGTCGAAGCTGTTTTACTGAAAGATGAAGATCCGAAAAAGGCTTTAGACAGCGCAGTGGAAACGGTGAATGCACTGCGTATGGAATTCTTCGAAAAACATCCTGAATTGATGGAATAGAGGGTATATCACCACGGAAGACCTGAAATGAAGAGGGCGGGAACGCCAAACGTATATTCATGCTCTACTCTCTTTTTTCAATGCCGACGATTCGGATAAGGTAATCCACATTGGGTGCAGATACGTTTGTACGTTGCGAATTCCTGTACCTTGCGTGGCGTAATTTTTCTGCGTGTTCCGTGGGATATTTTCCATGAAATGGCTGTGTCGCTGGAGGCTCGCAAGCGCAGATGGGCGTATCTGTTTATCGCCTTCCCGATAGTGTATTTCTTGGGCGTCCGTATCTTTCCCATGCTGTATTCCTTCAATATCAGCTTCCGGGAATGGGATATTCTTTCGCCTGACAAAGCTTTTACAGGACTCAGAAATTTTACAGCGCTTTTCGCCAGCCATATGTTCTGGAAAGCCCTGAGAAATACCTTCTTATATACGCTGGTCATCGTTCCGACCGGTTTGGTGCTTGGCTTGCTGATCGCGCTTGCGCTCAACTCGATCACCCGTGCCGTTGTCTTCTTCCGGATTCTCTACTTTGCTCCATTTGTCTCATCGCTGGTCGCAATCGGATTTATCTGGAAATGGATCTATGATCCGACCTTTGGCTGGCTGAATATCATCCTGCAAACGCTCAGCTTACCCCGACAAAGCTTCTTGCAGGACCCCTCGCAAGTACTGCTGTCGATCGCTGCCATGACAATCTGGCACGGTCTCGGATTTCAGGTAATTATCTTTCTCGCCGGGCTGCGCAGCATCCCGGATATGTATTATGAGGCTGCCAGAGTTGATGGAGCCAGCCCCCGGCAAGTCTTCTGGAATATTACGATTCCCTTATTAAACCCGACCCTGATCTTCCTAACGATTACGAGCGCGATTCAATCTCTGCGTATGTTTACCCAGGTCTTCAACATGACGTTCCCCAATGTCGGCGGCCCTTTGCAAAACGGCACAACCCTTGTTCTGGAGATTTATCAGGAAGCCTTCCACCATTTTAAAATGGGCTATGCCTCGGCCATGACGGTCATACTCTTTTGTCTTATTATGACAATCACCCTTGTCCAGTTTAAATTCTTTTCAAAGAAGGTCGAATATTGAAACCCTTTAAAACTGCGTTACTCTACAGCATGTTAACTGTCGGCGGAGTGATCATGGTGTTTCCGTTTGTCTGGATGCTGCTGACATCGTTTAAGGACTATTACGAGATTATCGATACAACGTCTTCATTTTTCCCGCGCAAACCGACTCTGGCAAATTATAAGAAGGTTTTCCAGACGGCAATGTTCGGCCGCTGGTTTCTCAATAGCTGTTTTGTTGCTACGCTGGAAACGACAAGTGTTTGTTTTCTCAGCGCCTTAACAGGCTATACGCTGGCAAAATTTCATTTCCCGGGACGAGATCTTATCTTTATCATTATCTTAAGTACGCTGATGATTCCGACCGAAATGCTCGTGATCCCCTGGTATCTGATGGTGACGAAGATCGGGCTGATCGACAGCTACTGGGGCATCTGGTTTCCGAGCGTCATCACCGGTTTCGGGGTCTTTTTAATGCGCCAGTTCATGACCGGCGTGCCTGACGATTTGATCGATGCCGCCCGAATCGACGGCATGAATGAATTCAGTATTTTTCTGCGCGTGGCATTACCACTGGTGAAATCTGCGCTTGCCGCGCTCGGAATTTTTACCTTTATCGGCAATTGGGGCGCATTTCTCTGGCCTCTGATTGTGATTGAAAGCGCGGAAATGCGGACGCTGCCTGTAGGATTGGCTTTTTTTTCAGGGGAAGCCGGAACACAATGGGATATGATTATGACCGGAGCCTCGATCGCGACGGTTCCGGTTCTGGTGATTTTTTTGATTTTTCAGAAACACATCATTCAAGGTATTACCCTGGCAGGTCTGAAGGGTTAGTGTTTCAAGCAGCAAGACTCCACTTCAGCATAACGCGCGCAGAGACAACACAAGAGAACATGACTTTAGAAGAAAAATATACTCGAGTACAAACAATCCTGCACGAGCTGGGTTCCGTGCTGGTTGCCTTTTCAGGAGGAGTTGACAGCAGCTTCTTAGCCAGAGCAGCCTCAGAGACTCTTGGGGACAAGGCTCAGGCTGTCACCGCCTGGTCTGAACATTCTCCGGAATTTGATCCTGATGAACTGAATCGGCTTGTTCGTACACTGGGCATCCGTCACCACACACTGGTCTACGATGAATTCGACATTCCGCATCTGGCCCAGAATTCGGTTGAACGCTGCTACAGGTGTAAGCATTATCTTTTTTCAAATTTTCAGCGTATTGCCCGTGAGAACGCTTTAGACTGTGTGATCGACGGCTCAAATGCTGATGACGTTCACGACTTCAGACCTGGGATACGGGCCTTACAAGAACTGAAAATCCGCAGTCCTTTGCGGGAAGCCGGCTTAACAAAGGACGAAATTCGAGCACTGTCAAAACAGTTGGACCTTCCGACCTGGAATAAGCCTTCTACGCCTTGTCTGGCGACGCGCGTCCCTTATGGCATGGAACTTACACCAGAGATCCTGAAAGCGATCGGGAAAGGCGAACGCTTTTTGCGCAAACTTGGTTTTCGCCAGAACCGCGTCCGGCATCACGGCAGCATCGCTCGGATTGAACTTGTGGACAAGGATATGCGCCGCGTTATTCTCGGAAACCTTGGAGCGCCCATCACCGCGTATTTTAAGCAGATCGGCTATAGCTATACGACTCTTGACCTTCAGGGCTTCCGCAGCGGAAGCATGAACGAGGTTTTACAGAACACGGATCGAGCTGAGGAGAGCGATCGTCACATAGAAAACACCGGATAAGCAAAGCGCCGACACACTCTGCCGGTCCTGCTGAAACACCTTGTATGGATATTCAACAGCTGTATAAACTGCTGCACGATCTACAAGAAAAACACATCGACATCGACTCTGCTGTCGAGACCCTGAAAGCATTACCCTACCACGACATGGGATTTGCCAAAATCGACACCCACCGCCACCTGCGTCTAGGGGTCCCGGAAGTGATTTTCTGCCAGGGGAAACGCCTCGATCAGATCGTCCGTATTGCCGAGCGCCTGGTGCAAGATAACAAGAACATCATGGCGACCAGAGCCGATCCGGAGGTCTTTGACGCGATTCAGCAACGGATCGGTCATGCGGAATATTCCGATCTTGCCCGCATTGTCGTGATCAAGCCGCAGCCCTTCCCGAAAAAAGTCGGGCGCATTGCAGTGGTCTGTGCCGGAACTGCCGATGTGCCTGTCGCGGAAGAGGCACGGGTAGTGGCAGAGACTCTGGGAAATCACGTGGAGACATTTTACGATGTTGGTGTCGCCGGTATTCACCGCTTACTGGATCAGTGCCACAACATCATGCGTGCCAATGTGATCATCACTGTGGCCGGTATGGAAGGCGCACTGGCGAGCGTTGTCGGCGGGCTGTCAGACAAACCTGTCATTGCCGTACCCACCAGTGTCGGCTACGGAGCCAGTTTTCACGGACTCTCAGCACTGCTCACAATGCTTAACAGCTGCGCACCCGGTATTTCAGTCGTGAATATCGACAACGGCTTCGGTGCCGCTTATCAGGCCCATCTTATCAATCAGCTCGGGCACAGCACACAGACAGACTAATTCCCCCCTCAAAGGCGGATCGGCGATGGGAAGCCCGATTCCTTACTCAAGATCGTGATGCTTTTCTCGCTGCCAGCACCAGATTTGGAGATTCCCTCTCAGCAAAAGGATGAAAATCCATGCTGCCGTAATATTCAGCCGTCATACCCTCAAATTTTTTCAGAGCAGCTTCCAGGTCCCGTTTTCGGTAGGGATAGAGTTCCGTGCTGCTGAGGCGGTGTCTGGAAGCCTTGTCGGCCTCCCATTCAACAGTCAGGAGATTAAAGCGGAGACACTCCGGCAAAAAATCGTAAAAACGAATATATTCCGTTGTTCCCTCCCGATGAATGCCCACGAGACGCTCTTGCAGTTCAAGCACGCGATCGTAATTCAGCATTTGAATCACGAGGATGCCGCCGGGCGCAAGAAGACGCCAAAAACTTTCGATGGCAGCCTGAAGATCTGCCTGCGTGACAAGATGCGGCAAAGAATTCCCCAGGCAGAGCACAGCATCAAAGTGCCGGTCAAACTTCTGCGACAGGTCCTGCATGCCGCTCTGAACCCAGGGAATGCTCACATTCAGTTCTCTGGCATGACTCCTGGCTTGCTGCAACATGGCTTCGGATATATCGGCAGCAACTACATCAAGCCCAAGTTGCGCTAAAATGACGGCATGTAAACCTGTACCGCAGGCCGTATCAAGTGCTGAGCGAAAATGGTAACGTTCGATCCACTGCTGCAGAACGCTGATTTCCCGTTGTCGCCGCTCCTGAAAGCGAGTCATACTGTCATAATCTGACACGATCTCTTCGTAAAATCCCATAAGTACTCCTAGTTAGAAGGCAGCTGAATATACAGTTTTTCTCCTCTTGATCCTCCTGCTGAAGCTCGTCATCATAGATGACGCTATCTTCGATATTGCCTGCTTCTCGAGTGCGCAAGACATGTACAGCATTTTTTTACAAAAGCAGAAAGAATATACGAGCCGTTACGGGAAGATTGTCATGCACACTTTGTTTCTCCGGAGGAGAAAAAAGTCTTGACTTTATCGAAACTCTTCTACAGCAATATGGAGCAATGTGAATTCTTACAGGCGTTACCCGGATGCGCAAGATGTGTATCAGTGAGAGGACGGCCAAAGATCCGCGCCGATCTGAGCAACACGCTCATTGGATACGGGTCTCTGTTCGATGAACCAATATCCTGACAGGCTTACCTGAAGGAGGACGTTTCCATGGCCGCATATATCAACGGCAAGCAATATCTGCAGTTAACCGTCTTGAAAATGACCCCGCAGCTGCATAGCTTAATGACGATCGTACGGGACAAACATACCAAGCGGAATGATTTTATTTTTTATTCTGATCGTATCAATCGGCTTCTGGTCGAAGAGGGCTTGAATTATCTGCCAACGCGAGAAAAAATCATTGAAACCCGGACCGGCGAAGAATATGTGGGAGCCGAATTTGTCGGGAAAATTTGTGCCGTGCCAATTATTCGAGCCGGTCTGAGTATGGAAAATAGCCTTAGAGAAGTCGCCAAACGAATACGGATCGGACATATCCTGATTCAACGGAATGAGGAAACTGCGGAACCAATGTTTTTCAAAGAATGGCTTCCGGATGATATTCACACACGCTTCGTCTTTATCCTCGATCCGATGCTTGCCACTGGAGGATCGGCGATCGAAACCATTAAACGTCTGAAGGAACGTGGTGTTGCAGAGGCAAAAATTATTTTCATCAACCTTGTAGCCGCCCCCCAGGGGATTGAAGCAGTCCTGTCCGCGTTTCCGGGCATCAGGATCATCACGGCGGAAGTCGACGCCGGTTTGGATGAAAAAGCCTATATTATCCCGGGCCTGGGAGATTTTGGCGATATGTATTTCGGCACTGAAGGAGCATAGCCATCAGCAGCTTGTCTTCTGGCAGCCAGAGATTTGAGAGCAAGATAAGGAGGAAGCATTCCAATGAAAGTCGCCACAGCCGCAGAGATTCGAGAACTTGACCGCAGAGCCATTGAAGATGTCGGTATTCCAGGGGCCGTACTGATGGAAAACGCCGGCACAAAGGTGCTTCGAGTCATGCAGAAGCGCTATGCTGCGCTTAAACACCGGAAAGTTCTCATTGTGTGCGGAAAGGGGAATAACGGTGGAGACGGCCTGGTCCTGGCCCGTCACCTTTTCAATCGTGGTGTTGAAGTACGAGTCACACTCTTGGCAGACCGACACCAACTTGTGGGAGATGCTAAGCTAAACTTTGTGATCGCTGCCAAAATGGATATCCCGATCGTGGAAATCACGTCTAACGAGCAGTTGCCAGCGTTTCGTAATCTCCTGCCGCAAGCCGATATTCTCGTGGATGCAATTCTCGGAACTGGCCTGAATAATGCTGTCAAAGGATTGTACAAACATATCATCGAATCGATGAACAAATCGGGAAAACCGATTATTGCCGTGGATATCCCTTCAGGTTTAAGCGCTGACAGTGGTGCGGTCCCCGGAAGCTGCATTCATGCGGATCTCACCGTGACTTTTGCTGTTCCGAAGCGGGGGCTTCTCCTGTATCCCGCCGCCAATTATGTTGGACAACTTGAGGTCGTCGATATCGGCATTCCTGTCAATCTTCTGGATACATCCGAAATCCGCGTGCATGTCCTGGAAGCTGCCACCATCAAACGCAGCCTCATCAAACGTTCGCCCAATACCCACAAAGGGACCTACGGCCATGTGCTGGTCATTGCAGGTTCGCCCGGAAAAGCCGGAGCCGCGTTGATGACGGGGAGAAGTGCGTTGCGCGCGGGATCGGGGCTGGTGACGCTGGCGATCCCGAAAAATCTGCGTGTGCCTCTGGAAATCCCCACGATGGAGGTCATGACGGCCGCCCTTCCGGAAACTCACAAAGGAACGGTCAGTATCGACGCGTTCGACGAAATTATGCGTCTGGCCGAAGATAAACGAGTTCTCGCGCTCGGTCCGGGTTTATCAACTCACCCCTCGACGGTCGAATTAGTCTATGCGCTTATTCGAAATATCCCTCTTCCGATGGTCATTGATGCCGATGCGATCAATGCAATCGCCTTGAATCCCGATATCTTGCTCGAAGCCAAAGCGCCGCTCGTGTTGACGCCGCATCCCGGAGAAATGGCGCGACTCGTCCCGAACACACAGATCCAGAATAATCGTATTCCTGTCGCTCAAGATACGGCTCACACATATCATGTCCATTTAGCCCTGAAAGGTGCGCGCACTCTCATTGCATCGCCTTCGGGAAATGTGTTTATCAACCCGACCGGGAATCCTGGAATGGCGACTGCCGGTTCCGGAGATGTCCTTACCGGCATGATCGCCGGGCTGATTTCACAGAACATGATTCCGATTGAAGCGACAAAAACCGGGGTGTTTCTGCATGGGCTGGCAGGAGATATTGTGAAAGAAGAAAAGGGAGATTACGGCATGATCGCCGGAGATATCCTGGAATCGATACCATACGCGATCAAACGTGTCCACGAACTGTGAACATCAAAATCCTATTCTGAAGCGTCTGCAGGTCGTCATGCTCTCTGACGAGATCGCACTCTCAGACCATCAATGCTTCTGCGTGAGGTCCGTATTCGGTGTCCGCACCCTGTGATAATAGATCTCAGCGGCCTCCGGATCTTTTCTGGCATAATCCAGAAACATGGCGTAGTTGCTCAGGATAAACGCTTCATTCGGACTCAGGGAGATGGCTTTTTGGTAGTACTTCTCCGCCAGGTCATACTCTTTTTTGACATTTTCGAGATAAAGGGCATAATTTCCAAGATTGTCAACATCATCCGGGTCAAGTTCCAAAGCGCGCCGATAAAACTTCTCTGCTTCAGCATAGTCTTGTTTGATATAATACAGATAATAGGCATAACTGCCCAGATTTCCGATATGAGTCGGCTCGGCATCCAAGGCTCGTTCGTAATAGCCTTCAGCTCGTTCGTAGTCCCCCATCACGAGCGAAAGAAATGAGGCATAGCTCCCCAGCACTCCCGCATGTTTCGGGTTTGCATTGAGAGCACGAATATAATAGCTTTCCGCCTGTTCGTAATCCTCGCGAATGTAAGAGAGAAAGACGGCAAATTTCTTAAGATAATCAGCATTATCCGGGCTGATTTCAATAGCACGCAGATAATACTCTTCCGCCTGTTCGTAATCCTGTCTGATAAAATCGAGAAGCCGGGCATATCCCGCCAGCCCCTCAGCATAATCGGGATTGCACTCAATCGCTTTTAAATAATACGCCTCAGCCCTGCTATAGTCGCGGGAAACGCACTCCAGCAGTGTGGCGTAAATCGTTAAAAATTCAGTATTGTCCTGATACTGCTCCAGGAGCGAGGCAAAGAATTCAGGCTTTCCCATCCAGTCTTCTGGAAAATCCGGCACCTCTGCCCGAAGTTTCTGAAGCAATTCCTGACTCATGCAAAGCGCTTCCTTCAATCTGACTGAATTCATGGCGACGTGACTCCTTATTCCTGCAACATGTTTGTGTAATCCTTGATCATATTTTCCCTCTCCTTCAAGAAACGCTGAAGTTCGATGTTATAAACAGCAGAAAACGTTTTATCATACAGCTGTCAAAGTGCGATCATCATTCTCAGCACCAGCTTTTTTGAGTCGAACAGGAACAGTTCTCTTACAACAGCCGATATATGACGGTCTCACCCGCTCGGAAGACTGTTTCAAAATACTGGGGGTACTGTTCGAATTTCTGAAGCTGTTCCCGGGTAAAATCTCGCCGTTCGGTGCTGCCGATATAGATGTACTGGACCTGATAGGACCGCAGCAGCCGCAAGACCTGTCTGATGTCCGGACTGCCGTAGATCGTCTTGATATCCTGCACACGCTGATGGGCGTGATTCCAGTGCTCGCGCTGTTCGGCGTGACTTTGCCAGCCGAGCACTGTCGGCAGACCGGTGTTAGCCGAAATTCGAGCGTATTCATAAAGGTAGTCAGCGCCGCTCGCTTCGAGAATGACCGGTGTGCCGGTGACATGTTCGTTCAGCCAAGCCACCGCCTGATATTCTTCAGGGTTTTTCACCTGAATATACGCCAAACCGTCGAGGGTCGGCGAAAGATACTCTCTGACATAGACATCCTGCTGATGCCGGCGGGCCCACACCGTCATGACCGGAAACACCAGCGAAGCGGTCATGAAAAGCGCACATACAGCATACCAGATTTTTTGACCAAAGACCGCCAGGCGTTTGCGCCGTCCCGTCCGGCGTTGGAAAATGGCCTGAACCTGCCACAGGCTATAACTCGCTGCACAGGAAAACAGGAACCAGGCTGGGATATAGAATTTAAAAATCGTGTTCATACGTTTGTAGTCCCCGCCTTGCAGAAAATCCTTCACAAAGACAAGTTCACAACCGCCTGTAATGAGGCAGGCATAGATCAGACAGAGCCAGATATACTGCCTTGCCGTATTTTCTTCAGCAGACTGAGGTGTGCTGAACTCCGCAGTCCTCTTGGCATTTGCCGAATTCACGATCACATAGCTTCCGAATGCGATCGTGAACGCAAGCAAGAGTAGAGTCGTATAATTCACCAGAAAAAGAGAGCTCCCCGCAACGTACAGGCAAACGGTCAGGCCCAGCAAACCCAGCAGAGTGCGCCAGGGATGGGCATGGCTGCAGGATGTCGCTGCTTTCACAATCAAATAAGAGAAGATCGAGAAGAAAAACGCCCCGAAAATTGTCAAATAATCGCTAAGCATTGTGGTCGCCCGACCGGTGAGCCCCAAGCCCATGCCGCTACGGGAAAACGCGGTGTAAAACGGAGCAAACGCCAGTAAACTGCCGGGGATAATCACTCCTATGAGAATCGAGAGCGGACGTAACGCGTGTTTCCAGCTGTGCCGGAGAGGCAAGCGCTGTCGCAAAGCGATCAGCAGGCTCACCAGAATCAGAAAGATGACACCGGTCGGATAATCCCAGCTGCTCGTGACGCCCAGCGTACCGACAAGCAGTGAATACAGCAACAGTTCAAGGAGCCATCCGTCTGTCTGAAAACATTCCGGAATAGACTCCTGCCTATGCCCTGGACGATATTTGAAAAACAGGTTCATCCCAATCAGAAACACAGCAAGCAGAAACGGCATGTTCAGCAGATGGGCGTGGAGATCGACAAAAGTAAAGGTCCAGAAGGGAAATTCATGGACCGTAAAGGGAATGACCTCATGGGCCGGCCGGAAGTAACGATACACGCCCTCTTTTCCTTTCAGCATGTCCAGGAGCAGAAACAATCCGTCGAGATTACCTGCGATCGAAGAAACCCAAACTGTCAGCAGACCGACAAGCCAGCGCCGTGTCAGATTATACAGGAGACTGAATGTTTCAAGGATGACAAAGGCCGGAAAGAGTCCAAAAGCCAGATTATAGCTGATTTGCGGCGGAATGTTTGTGAGTTTTGTCAGACTGGCCACCAGATAATGCCCGAAGTAATAATAATTCAGTGGAAAACCAGAAATCCAGGGGTCTGGCGGCGGAAGTTGCTCTGTGCGGTTCAAGACGTTCACAAACGAAAAATCCATCGAGCTTTCGCTCCAGAAAATATCGGGATTATAAGCCCGGAAGATCGTAAACGCCGCAATGCCCATTAAAAAGACCGCTTCATACTGCAGAAACATTTTCCAATGAGTCGCCAGGATTGTCGAGAGTACCTTACAATAACGCCAGGCGATAACTGCCGAAAAGAGAGCAAACAGGCCGATAACAAAGAAGATGTGTTGTCGGGTATAGGCGAAAAGGCCGAGATGATTTCCCAGCCAGACCAGATAACACGGCAGAAGCAGTCCCAGGATTTTCGATACAGCATAGCCTTTGTCGGGCAGAAAACGAAAGCTCAGACTGCTCAGAGGAAAGGCCAGTAGTCCGAGGAACTCAACGCTCAACAGCCAGAACAGTCCCATACGCCACTGTCCTGAGACATTGGCTGTGGCGACGACGGAAGGCGCTTCGGCACAGCAATTGGACAAGAGCATAGAATGCGCTTCAAGCGCGGGAAACCGCAGCATACGTTCGAGCAGCACGGACGCCGAAGCAGTATCAAGAGGAGCCTCCTGCATCATCAGTTCATAGAGCTCGTTGCTGGAAAGCTGCTCTGTCTTCCGAAAGAGAATTGTCTTGGGATGATCATACACACTAAAACTCTCATCTGCCAGGTCGTCGTTGAACGTGATGCCGAACAGTACGGGAGCATTCGTAAAGGGTTCCACCGGCTGAAATCCGAGCGAACCGTCGAAAAGCAGCTTATAATAATTTGATGTCAGCGGGTAGCGCTCAGGGACACGTAAAATCGAAGCATACACCCGCCGGGTCGCCAGGACGACCACCTCACTCTCATGCAATTGTTCAGCGATCGTTCTGATTTTTTGTTCACAATCCGGAGCATAGAGATTTAATTGCCGCTCGTGATAGTCATTGGGGCCGTGATTGTCAACAGAGACAAGCGGTGCGAATTCCCAGAGTTCCGTCAGAAGCCCGGAACCTGTTGTGATATGCTTGTAAATCCAGCGTGAGGCCTGGACGCGAGAGTCTTCATGGCGATAAATCGAGAGGAATGCCAGTGAGGAGTATGCTGAAAACGCGATGACCGCCATGACAGAAATCGTGATGAGGCCTTTCCTGGAGGGGAACCGTTTCAGTAACTCATCCACAGCCAACGCTCCCAGCAGGCAGAGGCAGGGAATGAGCGGCAGCATATAGCGTAAAAATTTCACCTTAAAACCGCCGACAATCAAGAACACCGGGAGCAGCCAGACGAACAGGAGTATGGTTGAATCGTGACATTGATGGGGACCATGAAAGGAAATCTTGTGAAAAAATTTTTTTACAGATCCCGAAAACGTGAGAAAAAGCAGGTAGAGGCTTCCCCCAAGCGTCAACAGTCCCAACGGAAGTCCCATTGAATAGGAGAGCAACTGCTGCAACGGATAGCAATAGGCCGGTGTGCCTTCGTATTGAATAACATAGGGCGGCTGGCTGAGGCCCCACACCATATCGCTTTGCTCTTTGAGCTGACGGGAAAACTCCTTGTAATCAAGAAGCGCATAGGGAGTGCACAGGGCGAACACAAGGGCAGACAGCAGCAGCGCTACCAGAAAAATTCCCCAGAACGCAGAGACCGGATACCGCTGTGTTCGGACGAACTCTTTCCTCCGCATCACGGCCAGCAGATGCGCCACCAGAAAAACGCCGTAAAGAGGGAGCGCACTTACCTTTACGGCGAGAGCAAGTCCAAGGACGATTCCCGCTGACAGATAGTCTCGCAGTGGATTTTTGCCTTCTGCCACGCGTCCGAAAAGAAACATGGCTGACATGACGAAACACGTCAGCATCACATCCACAGTCAAAAAATGGGAGAGTTGAATATGCAGGAGCGTGAAGCTCAGAAAGGCGGCAGCCAGCAGTCCGCTTCGGCGTGAAAAAAAACGGCATCCGAAACGATAGGTCACAAGCAGGGTCAGAGAGCCGAAAACGGCAGAGAGTACGCGCCCCAGAAAGAAAAAATTGCCGAAAAGCGGCTGCCGAAATTCCTGTGACAGCCAGTGTCCAAGGTCATTGAGGGCTTTCAGTGCATAGATCGGCAGAGAGCCATACGCGAAAAAATCAGGATTGAGATCCAACGTGTCCCAAGACCCCCATGACAGATCATTGATCGCATACAGCAAACGGGTTTCATCAGGATGAAAGACATAGGGTAAGGCCCAGTTAATCCCGTAAAAACGGAGGAAGAAACCCACCGCCAGCACAAGAGCAGGCCAATACCATTGTTCCAAAACACGATCAGGATTTCTCATTCAGTAATAAGGATGTAAACACTGACTGATATGATCACGCCCATTTTATGAGGCATTTCGAGCAGAAGCTCTGCGGCTTCAATGCACTTTTCTCCGCGCAGTCCAGAGTCCATTCATAAAATACGTCAAACGACATGTTATTTGACGTTCCTACAAAAAAGCAAGAGAAATGTACCCTGCGAGCGAAATTGTTTTTTGAAAATGTTAAAAATATATTTGACATATTAGAGCGTAAGAGACAAGTCATGTTGATGAAGACTGAGTGTCAGAGGGCTGAAGAGCACAGCCTAATCGTATCAGAATAATCTCTGAGAAGAGGAGTGTGTCATGATTAAAAAAATAGAAACGTTGTTAGGCAAGGATACGGAAGAGTTACTCCAATATACATGTGAGGGAATTCCCAAGGACGGTCTTCATCTGCCCGGACCTGATTTTGTCGATCGGGTTTTCAGTCAGAGCGATCGTCCGATTCGTGTGCTTGGGAGCCTCCAGAATGTCTTTCATCACGGGCGTCTGGCAGGCAGCGGCTATCTTTCAATTTTACCGGTCGACCAGGGGATCGAGCATTCAGCGGGCGCATCGTTCGCCCCGAACCCGATCTATTTCGATCCGGAAGGCATTATCGAACTTGCCATTGAAGGCGGCTGCAATGCTGTGGCTTCGACCTTAGGCGTACTCGGCTCGATGGCCCGTAAATATGCGCATAAAATTCCTTTTATTGTCAAGCTGAATCACAATGAATTGCTCACGTATCCGGCAACCCACGATCAAATCATGTTTGCCAGTGTCGAACAGGCCTTTGATCTCGGCGCCGCAGGAGTCGGGGCAACCATTTATTATGGCTCGGAAGAGGCCGGACGGCAAATCCAGGAAGTGTCTGAAGCCTTTCACCAGGCTCATGAATTAGGCATGTTTACAGTACTGTGGTGTTATCTGCGGAATCCCGCTTTTAAACGCTCAGAGGCAGATTATCACCTTTCTGCAGACGTCACTGGACAAGCCAACCATCTTGGTGTAACGATCGAGGCAGACATTATCAAACAGAAACAGCCTGAGTGTAATGGTGGCTATAACGCGCTTAAATTCGGGAAGACCCATCCCAAGGTCTATGATGAAATGACCCAGGGCAATCATCCAATCGATTGGACCCGCTATCAGGTTGTTAATTGTTATATGGGACGCATGGGACTGATCAATTCCGGAGGGGCCTCTGGTGGAGAAAATGATCTGGCGCAGGCCGTGAAAACCGCCGTAATTAACAAACGCGCAGGCGGTATGGGGCTGATCTCAGGCAGAAAAGCCTTTCAGCGCCCATTAGCAGAAGGTATTGAGCTTCTGCATACGATTCAAGATGTGTACCTTTGCGATCAGGTAACGATTGCATAAATCCGCTTTGCAGTGACATGAGTCGAAGACCTGCTGCCTGACAGAGACGTCTGAAAAAATCAGAAATGCGAGATATTCAGCACACAGACTTTCAGGCAGCAGGGAACGGCAGCGTGTGGATTCTTCAGGAGGCGGGCTTGAAAGGCAGCAGAACTTCAAAGATCGTCTGCCCGGGAACAGAATCAACTGTAATACTTCCTTGATGCTTTTCTATGATTTGACGGGCGATATACAGGCCAAGACCGGTTCCTTCATTGCGAGATTTTGTCGTAAAATCGATGTCGAAAATTCGGCTTTGAATCTCCGCCGGAATTCCATTACCAGTATCGCTGATCCTGACGCCGACATACTCGGGAGTCTGAAAGGTGTCGATCTCAATGTGTCCGTCGGCTTCGATCGCCTGGATCGCATTGTTGATAATATTGATCCAGACCTGGCTTAAATCTCCAGGATAACACCAGACTTCAGGGATATCGCCCCAATGAGTCTCGATTCGGATATGATGTTTGAATTTGTTATGCAATAAGACCACAGCGGTTTCAAGACTACTGTGAATATCGACCAATTCGAGCGTCTCCGACTTGGGATAAGAATAGTTTTTCAAGGCGCGGACAATACGAATCAGCATCTCGATGCTCAAGTGGATATCTCTGGTCGAGCTAATAATGCGGTTGCAATGGGTAAGAAAGGTAAAGAGCGTGTCACTTCCGTAAATTGCCGACAAATCAAGCAGCACATCAGTATACTCACTGAGTTCCATGCGGGCAATATCTTTCGCCACTCTGCGGCTGTCCCTGATCTTCTGTTGCTCCAGAATGTCCATCAAATGCTTTTGTGTTGCGCGGATTTCTCCGGAGCTCCTGCGCTGCCCTCCATTCAATGCGCTTAACATCTCTTCGATCACTTCTATGATTCGATTGAGATCTGCTTGCCCCATACCCGCGCGTTTAAAGTCTTCAACACTCTGCATGAGTTCTCTCAGGTGATGACTCATATTCGAGACTGCAGCATTAATTACCCCCAATGGCGTATTAAGCTCATGAGCAATACCAGCCACCATCTGGCCGAGTATGACCATCTTCTCAGAATGAATCAACCGTCCTAAGGCCCTTGTCTCGCTTAAAGATTTTTTTTTCAGGAGCAAGCGCTTCTGCAAATTCTCAGTCTGCCGGCGCAGTTCTTGCTGCTGCTGAAGAAGTGTTGAGCGTTCTGCCGCACGCAGAACGAGCGCTCGGACCTCATCTTCTTTCCAGGGAGATCGCAGCGCATAGAACACCGAAGGCCGGCAGAGCAAGTCAGCAAGCTCATCTTCCCGGCCAGAAGGAAGAAGCAGAAGCCAGACGGCACGGGAACTGTTCTCCGTCATATCCGACCACTGCAAGTGCCTGGCTTCAAGAAACTCGATATCGGCAATGATGATCGCGTTCTGGCCTTCGGCATGTTTTTTGGCTTCGGTCGGGCTATACGTATGAATGACAGGAAGCTGTTCACGCAGTAAGCGCTGAACGAGCCGCTGAATTGCTCCGGTCTTTTCACCGATCGCTAAAACAGGTAAAACCCCTTGTCCGTCGTCCATCGTATTCTGTCCTGTACACTCGTATTTTTCGCCATCTGCAGCCATCAAATGAATCTTTCGACAATCCATGATGAAAAATGCAATCCTCAATCTCCGCAATATGTTCTCTTCATTCCCACCTGCGGCCTCATTCGAAAAAATGTCAAGCTGAAATTTCGAGGGAGAGGGTTCCCGATGATATCCGAAAAACTCCGCCGCCCCGTATCACCTGAACATTACAGAGGCTACATCGAATTTCTCCCTGCATCACTCATCGTTTTTTCCTGAGGACGCCAAGACGCAAGCAGAAAAATCAGCCGACTGTTCGCAGCTTTTTTCCCTTGCAATAAAAAATCTTTGACAAGTTCAAGCACTGTGGTATCTTGACTTATTGTTGACGCATGGCGAGGCGGAATAATTATAAGGTAAAGGCAGCATCGGCTTTTTATGGAAGATTTTCAATTTATCAAGACATTTCACGTGCGGGATTATGAATGCGATTTTCAAGGCATTGTCAACAACTCCGTCTATATGAATTATTTAGAACATACCCGGCACGAATTCGCGAAAACGATCGGCCTGGATGTTGTCGATCTTGCAGAACGTGGTATCAACCTTGTCGTCATCCGGGCAGAACTGGAATATAAATATCCTTTGCGGAGTGGAGATACGTTTTTCGTTGGTGCTGCGATGGAACGCGCTTCCCGCCTCCGTCTTGTCTTTCATCATCGTCTCTATCTGGAAAACACGGAAAAGCTGATCATGCGCGCCAAGATCGTTCTGACTCCGATGAATGCGCGAGGCCGCCCGTTTTGGCCGGATGAACTCAAGCAATTCTTTGAAAAGCTCAGCAATGATGCCAAGGTCCAGGAGACCTGCTAAGCGTTTTTCATTGGAAGCATCACCAAAACACCATTTTTACACTTCGTCATGGCAGCGTTCCACAAGCTGTCGACACTGGAGGACAGGAAGTTATGATACGAACGCGATTTGCGCCGAGCCCGACCGGCTATTTACATATCGGTGCAGTACGCACTGCACTTTTTTGCTGGCTTTTTGCCAGACGGCATCAGGGACGCGTTGTCTTACGCATCGAGGACACGGACGCTGTCCGTTCGACTCAGGAAGCGATTCAGGTGATATTAGACGGGATGAACTGGTTGGGGCTGGATTGGGATGAGGGGCCTTTTTACCAGACCGAGCACTACGATTTGTACCGTCAGGAAGCTGCCCGGCTGCTCAGAGAAGGCAAGGCCTATAAATGCTATTGTACGCCGGAAGAACTCGAAGCCAAACGCCAACGCGCGATCGAGGAAGGCCGCACTCCGCGTTATGACCGAACATGCCGGGAACGCAGCGATCTCCCCGACGATCGTCCGTTTACTCTGCGTTTTAAAACTCCGCTTGAAGGCGCGACAACGGTCACGGATGTGGTGCAGGGTGAGGTCACCTTCCGGCACGAAGATCTTGACGATCTGATCATTCAGCGGACAGACGGAAGCCCAACCTATAATTTTTGCGTCGTAGTCGATGATGCCCGCATGAAGATTTCGCATGTGATCCGCGGCAACGATCATTTAAGCAACACGCCGAAACAAATTCTGCTCTACAACGCCCTCGGAGCCCCTGTGCCGCATTTCGCTCATATTCCGTTAATTCTTGGGAAAGATCGGTCCAAACTCAGTAAACGCCATGCAGCCACTTCTGTGCTCTCCTATCGGGATGGCGGCTATCTGCCGGAGGCGCTGGTAAATTATCTGGTGCGCCTGGGCTGGAGTCATGGAGACCAGGAAATTTTTACACTCCAGGAAATGATCGAGAATTTCTCGCTCGAAGGAGTCGGAAAATCTTCAGGAATTTTTGATACGGAAAAACTCCTCTGGCTGAATCATCACTACATTAAAAAAGCCGATCCAAAACGGCTTGCCTTCCTGTTGCTGCCCCTGCTGAAAGAACGGTACGAAGTGCTTTACTCTCCTGTCACGGGCGATACTGTGGATGAAAACTCGCCGTGGTTATGGCAACTCATTGAATTCCAGAAGGAACGCAGCAAAACACTCATTGAAATGGCGGACGCCTTGGGGTATTACTTTGTTGACAATCTCGTATATGACGAGAAAGCAGCCCAAAAGAACCTGCGGCCAGTTGCTGCGGATCTGATGGAAGAATTTTTACCACGGCTTGAAGCAATCGAGACTTTTACAACGGCCACGCTGGAAGATACCATGCGGCAATTTCTGGAAATACAAGGAATAAAAATGGTTAAAATTGCCCAGCCGATTCGCGTCAGTATCACTGGTGGAAGCGCCAGCCCCGGCCTGTTTGATGTGATGGTGGCGCTCGGAAAGGATACTGTTCTGAAACGCATCCGTCAGGCTGTTGAGTGGATCCGAACAAAACGATAAAAATTTTTCTTGACATTTTTTTAAACCGTAGATACTATAGATTTATACTGAGGAGTAGTTCAACTGGTAGAGCACTGGTTTCTGGTACCAGGTGTTGAGGGTTCGAGTCCTTCCTCCTCAGCTTCTTTTTAAGACCTGATGGAGACGTATTCTGTCAGGTTTTTTTCTGTCTCCAGCATCACAAAAATCTCTATGAACCTGGATGCCGATTTACTTGAATCCGTTAAAGCCGGTGAACCCCAGGCGTACCGCTCTTGGGAGGCGAAACGGACGACTGTCGTGCTCGGGCGCGCTAACAAGGCTGACGTGGAAGTCTACGAGCAACAGTGTAAGGCTGACAAGGTTCCTGTTGTAAGACGGTATGGAGGCGGAGGGACAGTCTTGCTCTCTCCAGGGGTTCTGGTCGTGTCTCTGCTCACGCATGTCGAACAACGCTATCACTTTCGAGAATATTTTCGGCAGATTAATGACTATATTATTGAAGCATTGAGAACGGCCGGTGTGGCAAAACTGACCCAGCAGGGTATCTCGGATATCTGCCTACGGCAGCGAAAAATTCTCGGCTCTTGCATGTATCGCAGCAAAGATGTCCTTTTTTACACGGCCTCGCTGATGGTTTCCAACGATCTCCAGCTCCTCGACCGTTATCTGAAACATCCCTCACAGGAACCAGATTACCGGCAAGGCCGTCCACATCGTGATTTTGTGACCACGATTCAACGAGAATATCCAGCGATGACATGTCAACGCATCCGGCGCGTACTCGATCGAACGCTTCCCATCAGACTTGCTGAAATTACATAATTCTTGAATACCTGGAGGGAAGAAGACGTTTCCGCCAGCTTGCCTGAAAAAATTCGACAGCTTGTGCGCATTTCTCTGAAGAATTTTGTTGACTTTAAACGTTTTCCATAGTAAAAGTAATAAGTTCCTATTATATCAGGCCGTTTCCAGGATGATGTTCTGTACATGTATCGTGATACCGATGACCGTTTCGGAGAAAATATTATGACACCGCTGGTGAAAATGCAACAGATCGTGAAACGGTTTCCCGGACTGACGGCCAATGATAGAGTCGATTTTGAGGCACGAAAGGGTGAAATTCACGGTCTCCTGGGTGAAAACGGAGCCGGAAAGACGACCTTGATGAACATTCTATACGGCCTCTATCGCCAAGACAGCGGCGAAGTGTCGTTCGAGGGACAGCCCGTCCAGATCGATTCCCCCCGGCACGCTCTCGAACTTGGTATCGGCATGGTGCATCAGCATTTCAGACTCATTCCCCGCCTGACTGTACTTGAAAATGTCGTTCTGGGTCTGCGTCCGGAAATCGGTGTTGAACGCCAAGGACCAGGAAGGTTGACATCCGTCCGCCGCAAATTTTTTCAAATTTTTGGCCTGGACACGAAAACTGCTGAAACACGGGTCATTGAACTGGCTGAGCGCTTTGGCCTGAAAATACACCCGCATGCCAAGGTCTGGGAGCTTTCCGTCGGCGAACAGCAGCGGGTCGAAATTATTAAAGCGCTCTACCGCAACGCGAAACTCCTGATCCTCGATGAACCAACCGCTGTCCTGACTCCGCAGGAAGTTGATCGTTTATTTGATATGCTTCAGACAATGGCGGAGCAAGGGTACACGATTATTCTTATTACCCATAAACTCAACGAAGTCCTGAACGCCTGCCACCGCATTACAGTGCTGCGAAACGGCAGACTGGTCTCCACAGTTGACTCTGCCGAAAGCACACAAAAAGACCTGGCGAAATTGATGGTCGGTCGTGAAGTGCTTTTTCATGTCGATCAGGAGGCCAGCACCGCAGGTGAAGAAATATTACACGTTGACCATCTCACTGTGTTGAACGATAAGGGCCTTGAGGCCGTACGCGGCGCTTCGTTCAGCGTTCATGAGGGGGAAATTCTTGGCGTGGCCGGAGTCTCCGGGAATGGCCAGACCGAGCTGATCGAAGCCATTAACGGTCTGCGCCGCGTCGAATCAGGCAAGATCTCCTTTCGGGGCAAAGAGATAAGCAATGCCCCTCCCAGACAGATTATCGAACAGGGTGTCGGCTACATTCCGGAAGACCGTATGAACGTTGGTTTAGCCACCAGCATGACGATTACAGAGAACATGCTGCTTAAACATCAAAGCAGCAGCCAATTCAACCGAGGCTGGTTTTTAGATAAGACCGCAGTCAAAAAGGCTGTGGAACGGCTTGTCAAAGCATATGACGTACGCACAGCCTCGATAAATATTCCTGTGGGACGGCTTTCCGGCGGAAATATTCAAAAAATTATTCTGGCACGGGAAATTTCTCGCCATCCTCAACTCCTGATTGCCAGCCAGCCGACGCGCGGTCTTGACGTAGGGGCTATTGAATATGTCCAGACATTACTGATCGAGCAAAAACGTCAGGGGAAGGCGATTTTGCTTATCTCAGAAAACCTCGACGAGACGATGCGCCTCAGCGATCGAATCGCAGTGATATATGAAGGAGAGATCGTCCGCATTCTGAAAACGAAAGATACGAACCGTCGCGAGGTCGGCCTCATTATGGCTGGCGGTTTAAAGGACTAAGATGAATCATCCTGTCTTCATGGGAGTGGAGGAAGCCGGCTATGCAGGTTCTGCTTGAAACACGGGAAATCAAATCAAACGCCATAAAGTTTTTGGCTCCGATCGTCATTATCCTCTTGGCGCTGACAGCGGCAGCGTGTCCATTGCTCTGGATGAGAGTCAATCCCCTGGCAGCCTATACCTCAATTATCTCAGGAAGCTGCGGCGACATTTATGGAATCTCGGAAACGCTGGTCAAGGCAGTTCCACTCATGCTTTGCGGTCTGGCAGTCGCCTTTCCGCTCACCGCAAACCGCTGGAACCTGGGAGCGGAAGGCCAGTTTATAATGGGAGCGTTTGGAGCCAGTGCGGTCGCTTTATCTATGCCGCAGTTACCCGGTATGATCCTGCTTCCGCTGATGCTGATCGGGGGATTTGCCGCCGGCGCATTCTGGGGCTGGATCCCGGGCATCCTGAACGTACGCTTCAACATCAGTGAGATTATTGTCAGCCTGATGATGAACTATATCGCAGTGAATTGGGTCTCATACCTCGTGTATGGCCCGATGCGCGATCGACACGCTTATTCCAATTTTCCTTTTTCACCGAAATTTGTTCAACACGCCTGGCTTCCGAGAATTATTCAAGGAACGCGCCTCCATCTCGGCATTGTCTTTGCTGTGCTGGCAGCTATCATTCTGTATGTGATTATTCAGAAAACCCGTTTCGGCTATGAAATTCGAATGGTTGGAGCCAACCCGAGATCAGCACGATACGGAGGGATCGACACAGCTAAGCTTGTTGTCCTGACGATGGCTGCTGCCGGAGGAATTGCTGCATTGGCCGGTGTTGGCGAGGTTGCTGCGCTGCATCATCAATTACGGCGTGACATTGCGGTTGGTTACGGTTACACAGCAATTCCGGTGGCAATGCTGGGCAAAGGGCATCCTCTGGGAATTCTCGTCTCATCGCTGGTGTTTGCAGCCCTGCTGGTCGGTGGATCAAATATGCAGCAGGATTTCGGCGTACCGGTTGCACTGGTGTCGATCATTCAGGCCTTGATCGTTTTATTCGTTGTGGCAGGGGAAACCTTGCAGAAATATCGTATTCGTATCGTTCGAGGCTCGTAAACAGTGTTCAGTAATCAAGTATTCAGCGCAGAACATCAGCTCATGAGTACCTGCTGCCTACTCGTTACTGCCATACTCAGCTATCGTGTCTAAGATGTTTACATCCATATTTCTCATTTCAGTGCTGACAGGGGCGGTTCGTGCCGGTACACCTTTGGTCTTCGCCACCTTGGGAGAAATCGTCACACAGCGTTCCGGCGTGTTGAACCTCGGAGTCGAAGGCATGATGATCGTCGGAGCCTTATCCGGCTTCATAGGCTCGTATTATTCGCACAGCCCATGGGTTGGTGTCGTGGCAGCCATGCTCTGTGCCGGGCTGATTAGCCTGATTCACGGATTTTTGTGCATTACTCTCAAAAGTGATCAAGTGATCAGCGGTATTATGATTGTCTTATTGGGAGTCGGCCTGACCAGCTTTGCAGGGGAAGCGATGGTGGGGATCACCGGATACGGCTTTGAACCGCTGCATTTTCCTCTCCTGAGCGATCTCCCTTTTCTGGGAGAGGTCCTGTTCCAATATAATATCCTTGTCTACCTGGCTGTGCTGCTGGTGCCGCTCTTGTGGTGGCTGCTGTTCAGAACCCGGATCGGCCTGGAGATCACCGCTGTGGGAGAGAGCCCGTCAACAGCGGATACTCTTGGAATTCCGGTTGATCGCGTTCGCTACATGTGTGTCTTTACCGGGGGAATGCTTGCCGGACTGGGAGGCGCGTTTCTCTCATTAGCCTATACACGAATTTGGGTCGATCACATGACGGCCGGACGAGGATGGATTGCAATCGCGCTGGTGATTTTTGCAGCCTGGAAGCCGCAGCGCGCCTTGGTCGGCGCCTATTTATTTGGCGGAATCGAAGGGCTCCAATTACGATTGCAAACTGCAGGCGTCGGAGTCTCGCATCATGTCTTGCAAATGATGCCGTATGCTGCGACAATTTTGGTGCTGCTTATTTCTGCGCGGGAAAGCGCCCGGCGCAGAATTGGCGCACCTGAGGCGTTAATGAAGCCCTATATACGGGGCGCCAGAGACTAACTTTTTTCCAGAGGAGGAAATTACACCAATGATGCGTAAACTTATGCTGTTCTGTCTTATCGCTGGTCTGACGGTGTCGTTGATCGGGACAGCGGCGTCCGAAGAAAAAACCATGAAAGCGGCCTTTGTGTATATTTCGGCTGTTGGCGACCATGGCTGGTCCTATGCCCACGATTTAGCGCGGAAATATATGGAAGACAGCCTGGGCGTCGAAACGGCCTATACAGAAAATGTGTTTGGGCCGGATATCGAACGTGTTATTCGGGGCTATGCCCAAAAAGGCTATGATATAATTTTCACCACCAGCTTTGAATACATGGACCCGACGATTGAAGTGGCTGCAGATTTCCCGAATATCGTCTTTGAACATTGTTCGGGCTTTAAAACCGCTGAAAATGCTGGAAATTATTTCGGCCGCATCTATCAAGCACGCTATTTAAGCGGTTTGGTGGCAGGGAAGATGACAAAATCGAACATCATAGGGTATGTTGCGGCTCATCCGATTCCGGAAGTCATTCGCGGCATCAATTCCTTTACAAAAGGTGTGCGCGAAACGAATCCAGAAGCTGTCGTGAAAGTCGTTTGGACTGGATCGTGGTATGATCCGGCGAAAGAAAAAGAAGCGGCATTAAGCCTGATTAGTGCTGATGCCGATGTCATCGCGCAGCACCAGGATTCTCCGGCCGCTCAGGAAGCCGCCCAGGACAATAACATTTATTCAATTGGTTACAACACCGATATGAGCCATTTTGCGCCGGATGCCCATCTGACTGCGCCGATTTGGAACTGGAAGACCTATTACGAGCGGATCGTTGATGAAGTAAAATCCGGCACGTGGACGGCAGAATCCTATTGGGGCGGGCTGGGTGACGGCCTTGTGGATATCAGTGATTTCGGGCCAATGGTCCCACAGGACGTGATCGACATGGTTATGGATCGCCGTCAGGAGATCATTGATGGAACATTTAGTGTATGGCCGGATACATCAGACGAAGAACTGTTGAGTATGAACTATTTCATCGAAGGGGTTGAGGGAAAAATTCCTGAATGATCTCGTTAACTGGGCCTAATCGGATCACAGCGCTTCGGCAATTTCCGGCGTTTTAGTGCCGAAGCGCAGCAGTATTAACATGTCTGGAGTCTGGATGCTCACGAAGTTGAAATTTTTCGCTCGATCTGTCTCACTCTTGAGGAGGCATGCGTTCCAGGCATGCCTTCCCGAATCCGCAGAACAACAGCCTGTCGGCATTTTTTCACCGTTTTTAAGCTTCTTCCCGCCCCCTCTAAAGCACTCCACAGAACCGATTCTTTCTCTGGTCATGTTAAACGCCTGAATCATCATTTATGCGTATTAAATCGAGTTTGGTTCTGAGCTATAACCCTCCCAAAAACCATAGCTTATGAATTTTTTACATTCCTTCTTCAACCTTTCTGCCGCTACTGTTTCTAAAAGTTACTTCTTTCCAATACAGGTCATGAATTCTAAAACAATTTCAAGGAGGATTTCTCATGCAACGGATGTTCACGGCAATTCGATCGATTGTATATTCTTTGGCCTTATTAGTACTGCTTGTCGGTTGTACTCCCCTTTATTAAATGAAAATACATACATGAAGGTCCCGCGCAGTATCCTATGCGATGCCGTTTTACTGCGCATCTCCAGACAAAACGTCCGGAGGGCTTGTTGCCTTTTCTCCTCTCTCCCCCAAACTCCCTCCCCATATCGTATCCCCAAAGCATAATGGACGAGGTGTGTTATGAGAAGAGGCCGGCAGAAGAAATGTCGTTCAATACGAAGAATTTCTTTTACTTTTTTTTTATGATCCCCTGCTTAACGTACTTAGGTTAAGGTCTTCTGCAAAAAACAAACATATATAATTAATAGCCATTAAAAAAATCTTGACAAAAAAACGTTTGTGATTATATTTAATAGGTAACAGATCAATTAACACTGGTTAATTATATATCGACAATGCTTTTCTCGTCACAATCAGGATGACTTTTATGAAATTCCATGAATTTGTTACGTCGCGTCGTGTGAAACTGAATCTCAATAAAAAGGAGCTGGCCAAGAAAGCCAAAATCTCCGATGCTTACATCAAGCATATCGAGGATGGGATCCGTATTCCCAAAGATATGATCATTTTGTATAATCTGGCAGATGCGCTCCAGGTAGATCGAGAGTGGTTTCGAGACTTTGCCTATTTAAACCGTGACCATCAGAAAGCCGTCTCATATATCGATGAGCAAAAAGTGTTTGAAACCAGGAGCGACGGCAAAACGTATAATACGGCCAATAGCCTTTCTTCGAAAGAGAAAGAATTTCTTGCTCTTTTCAGAAAAGCTGACGATGAAGACCGTAAGACCTTGATTCATCTGTTACAAAACAGGTCGCTCTCAAACAGTCTTCTTTTTCGTGGGGCGTTATACGACTCGCATCATTCTCTCTACAAAATTATGAATGAGATCAAGGATAAAGACGAGAAATTTTTACAAAAGATGTTGGACTATATCGGGGCAATGGTCTTCATCGAAACCCACGATCAAAAGAGCCCTTTGCGGGACCTGCTGACGAATTTATTGAATCCCCAGTAATCTTTTTTTTTAGCGGGTGTTGGAAAATGTCAGTGGACCGCGCGTTCAGTAGCAGCTGATGACATGCTCTTATCTTGAAACAAGAAGAAAGTGAGCGTGAGTCTCCCGAACATGCCTAAATTCATGCTGCTGCTTTGTGATTGAAAAAAATATTGATCGAGTGTTATTAAGACATATTTTTTTCTTGACAAATATTTAACGTATGTTAGTATTATATACATGCACGACATGATTTTTTGCAGAAATCACCTTTGAGACTCAGATATGATTATCTTTTACTGCTTGGAAACGAATGTGTAGATATGATAATTTTTAGCGCGTTATCAGACTTATATGACATCCTGACGAGGAATGAGGCTGTTTACCTCTTTTACCTTGTTCCTATTATTTTTTTCATGTCAATTGTTCTGCGATTGATGTTCTATAAAATAAAGTATCATAAAAAGCTGTATCCACGAGACATCATGGCTGCAGCAACAATGTTACTGATCTTTCTTGATTATGTGAAGTATTTATACTTATTGATCAGTGGGACAGGCCAGGTACTGCCGTTTTCGGCATTTTTAACAAAATATACTTTGGGATTTTTATTGTGGGCCTGGATGTTTTGGTATAGTTATCAGATTCACTTGAAACGCAATCTCACAAAGGACGTGTTAAAAAAAAGGTGCGTTGTCCTCGCATGGGTTATGTCTATGCTTGTTATTCTCATTGTTATCGTGGCAGTCGTTTCCTAAAATTTTTTATCCTGTTTATTTATAAACGTTAATGAACTATATAAATTTAATATAAACAAATTAACGTTAGTATTTAAGCGTCTAAAAGAAAATGGCTTTGGGCTTCTGAACTGTTGTGGAAGAACTTCATGCAAATTGCTTGAAACGTTTGTGGACAAACGAGGAATTGTTCCATGAAGAATCACCAGTTGTTTTTTTTAACCACATGATTAACTTACGTTAATATTTTACACAAGGAGAAAACTTATATGCGATATTATTGGATGTTTATTGCCGTTGCCATCATTCTTACACTCCTTTCCGGATGTACGCCGTATTAACCGAATAGGAATTGTGTGCTACACGAACCATCGCCAGTAAAAGCTTCATCAATCGTCGTAAAACTGAGCTTCACCCGGCGTACGGGCCTGTTGCCTATGATCTTATCATCTGCAACATTTTACGAAGATTGTTGATGACGTTGTTATGAACATCAGAAAATTCTTCACACCAGGTCCTGTCAACAGACGACTTCTCTGTATGCTGATTAGCTCGCTTATCACGGGATTCTCGCCTGGCTCTCACAGCGTTGCTGCACATGGCTCAGCTCCGACCGAGCCTGTCAAACGTGAAGCAGAGCAGATGATCAGCGTTCCTCCAAGGCATTCGCTTATCAAATTAACGTTCCCTGCGATCATCCATTCCGACCTCGATAAAGAGTACAGCCACGTTCAGGATGCCGCTCACATTCAGGTTGCCAAAGTCTACCCTGTCCCTCCTCAGCGACGGACGACAGTAACGGCAAAAAATACTGACGTTCCACCGTCATTAAGTACCTCACTGTCTGAATCGCGAAAAACAAATGTCTCTGCCGTCACCGAGGCGATTACGAATATTAAATTTGTCATACTTGGGGCGGTTCTGTTGATGCTCGGCGGACTGTTTATTTCTTCGCTTCTCCCACCCTTTTCCGGCGCACAATCAGCAGCAGGCGCTCAGGCGCGGATGGCGAGTCGTTTGAAAGCAACGGACCCGAAAATCTATGAAACTGAACCTGGGAAATCGATCGATCTTTCCGTCCCAATCCATCCTGCTTCATCCCCTGATCGTGGAATCTTCACCTTCGAGGAAGCGCCGCTTGTCAAAAAAGACTCCCCCCTCGGCGATGTCAGCGATACGAGTGCAGGACTTGAGGCGTCTAAGTCGTCTCAGCGATCAGTGTCCCTGTCTTCTGCGGGCAGTCCATCTCCCGCGCTGCTGCGCACGACAAAATCATTTTTCACACTCAACCACTTCGAGTGTATGAACGGTCCGGACGATCGCGTTATACTCCGCGCGAAACGTTCCCCATATTCTGACTACGGCGAGATTCCACTGTTTCTCGTCCCAGGAGTGAGTTTGTGTGACGCTCTGGTACAAGAGCTGTATACTTCCGTCAGGCAGAGTCCTCAAAAAACGCTTGTATTCGTGGTTGTCGAGACACTGCCGCAAGCTTCTGCATATCAGCAAATTCTGGAATATGCTCTCGAGAAAAATTTCCAGATCGTCGTGATGAGCAGTCAGCAAATTGTACAAGCGGTCAGAACCTCCCAGTGCCCACAAGTGTTTGAGAAAATCATGGCATCTATAGCAGCTCGGAATGAATACGAATCTATGACGCCGGTTGAAAATCCCCATGAATTCTTTGGTCGCGAAGAACTGCTTGACTCGTTACGCCATTCTGTGAGTCATTTACAGCATATTGGGCTCTTTGGACTTCGGAGCATTGGGAAGACTTCGCTGCTTTGGCAGCTTCGAGAGCAACTCTCTCAGCATATCATTGCATATATCGATCTACAACACGTTCCGAGAAATTGCAGCTATCTGTATCGTGAAATTGTCAGAGAATGTTTCCGCGATGCGTCTTTCAAGTATCCGGAACTTGTACTCCCGGTAGTGCAAGACCTGGATGCCGGACAACAGGAGCATCAGAGTATACAGTTCATTCAAACGCTTACGGCGTTATGGGAAGCATTGAAGCTGTACCGTCACGATGTCAAAATTCTCTTACTGCTGGATGAAGCCGAGTGTTTTACTCCCACGATCGAGGGACAGGATCATGGTTTTACCGGCTTTCACGAATTCTTAGGAATTATCAGAGGAATCTCGCAACAGTATGGTTTTCTTGTGTCGATGATCGTCTCCTCCGATCCTGAGATCTCCAGACTCGACACATGGAAAGGCCAGAGTAATCCCGGTTTTCAATTCTATAAAGAAGTCTTTTTACCCTTGCTCACCGAAAACGGCTGCAATCACATGATCGAAAGCCTCGGTGCGCAGATGGGCTTACAGTATACGGAAGAAGCTCTTTCGAGAATTTATTACGAAACCGGCGGCCATCCATATATCACTCGGCAATTGTGCGGTGTCATCGCCGAGATGGCAGGAGTACATGAGTACCGCGCGCAGGGATACAGTATTCAGAGCCGGGAAGTTGAAAATGCCATTTCCGATTATCTTGAGTATAAGAGTGACTACCTCTCCAGCGTATGGCAACGACTGTCTTCTGTCGAACAAGAGATTCTCCTGACAATCGCGACGAATCACAGCTGCGCGCTGAAGGATCTCGTGTCACCGGCAGAAGACTATGATGCAAGACGACGGCGTCGGAAAGCGATTTCAACACTCACTGAAAATGAGCTTGTTGAAAAGTGCGAAAACAAATATTCAATTAAGATGGGACTCTTCGAACGCTTTGTATTAGCGAGCAATTAGACCTTTCAGGAGGTGAAAGCATGAGGATTTTTATCGATGGGGACGCATGTTCAACAAAAAATATTCGGAAGAAATTCATGAAGAAAAACGGAGCTGAAATCGTAACAATTGTATCGATCGAAAACTACTCCGGAACCTGTCATGGCAGGGAGGCGATTGTCGTCGACTCTAGTCCTCAGGCAACGGATATTGAAATTTTCAACCGAGTACAGCAAGGGGATATCGTGATCACGAAAGATTACGGCCTTGCCTCTCTGGTGCTTGGGAAAAAAGGGAAGGCGGTCTCACCGTCAGGGTTTACATACACGCAAAAGAACATCGGAATTCTCCTGAAGCAGAGTTATGTCAACGGTGCAGTGCGTCATGAAAGCGAACGTAAGAAAAAGCGCAGCGCAAGGCAACGATCAGTGCGAATTCAGCCAGCATATTAATTTTTTTATCACAAAAAATAACAAACGTTAATTATTTTATGCACTCATCATACCGATTGCCAGGAGCTTCAGAATCCTCAGCGAAGATTTCAGCATGTCGGGGCAACAGCCCTGAAGACGGCAATCGGCTTTACGAACTACAGCTGTTCTTCTCGAAGTGTCTTCTGTATAAAGTTCACAACGTGTACATGACACTCTTTATTGCAATTCTTCGCCCTCAAGGACTGACCAAAGGAAATCAATACAGGTTTTTCAGGAACGATCCTCCCAAAATCCTTTAAATAACGTCCGTTCTGCCAGGCATCAGTCAGCAGGGCAACGGGAATGACCGGAACATCAGCTTTTTGGGAGAGTTTAACGCCGATCGAGTTGAACTTCGCAGGATCAAAATGGGTTGTACGGGTCGTTTGCGGAAAGATGATGATCGACATGCCGGCGTGCAGACGTTTCATCCCTTCTTCGAGAACAACTTTCAAATCATGGCGAGGATTTTGACGCCTTACGGCTATCGGCATCCTCGCCCGCATAATATGTTTAAAGATCGGGTACTCCAGCAGAGTCTGCTTAATGACAAATGTTACATCTTTCAGCGGTTGAATGAGTCCGGGCAGAATCATCGTTTCCAACATACTCATGTGATTGCCGATGAACACGCAAGGGCCTTCCTCTTCACGCAGAAAATCGATCCCCCGAATGTCAAATCGAACCCCGGCTTCTTCAAGCGCCTGAAACACGGCAAGACTGCTTTGTACCCACGCGTCGCCATCATACAAATTTTTCCGGGCCAGGCGCGCACTGTTCCATACGCAGTGCAAAAACTTTATATAAAAGATACTGGAAGGGAATGTTCTACTGAACAACGACGGCTGCAGGTCGGGACTCCGATACTGTCCACCGCTATGAACGAGTGTATTCATATCTCTTCAAATGTTCTCGAATCTTTTCACAGAAGTCCGGAGAGTTCCGGAGGACTTCGCGTATCATCCGAAAGGAAAACATATTATTATCCAACGAAAAATCCCTGTCAAAATTGAATTCCGACAGGGGTGACGTCTGGAGACACACGCTGATTAGTAACGATAATGATCCGCTTTATATGGCCCGTCAATAGGGACACCAAGGTATTCAGCCTGCCTTTCGGTCAATTTGGTCAATCGCGCACCCAGACGCCCCAGATGGAGGCGGGCAACTTCTTCATCCAGTTTTTTGGATAAAGTATAGACGCCCGGTTTCAGATCGTGTTCTGCCAGATGAATCTGGGCCAGGGTCTGGTTGGTAAAACTGTTGCTCATCACAAAGCTCGGATGGCCGGTCGCACAACCGAGATTGACCAAACGACCTTCCGCCAACACGATAATCGAACGTCCAGACTTGAGGGTCCACTTATCCACCTGGGGCTTGATGATCGTTCGCTGACACTCCGGCGTTTTTTCGAGATAACTCATCTGGATTTCATGATCGAAATGACCAATATTGCAGACAATGGCTTCGTTCTTCATCTGCTCCATGTGCTCCCCGGTGATGACATCACAACAGCCGGTCGTGGTCACAAAAATATCGCCCAGGGTGACGACATCTTCCATGACAGCGACTTCATAGCCTTCCATCGCCGCCTGTAACGCACAGATTGGATCGATTTCGGTCACAATGACCCGTGCTCCAAAGCCGCGCATCGATTGGGCACAGCCTTTGCCCACATCGCCATAACCGAAAACGACGACCACTTTGCCGGCGATCATCACATCGGTGGCACGTTTAATACCGTCTGCCAGCGATTCACGGCAACCGTAGAGGTTGTCGAATTTCGATTTTGTCACAGAATCATTGACGTTAATCGCCGGAAAGAGCAGCTCGCCGCTTTTCTGCATCTGATACAAACGATGGACGCCGGTCGTGGTTTCTTCCGACACACCCTGAATTTTTTCAGCTACAGCCTTCCAGTGCCCGGGGCAGCTTGTATAGGTAGATTTGAGCCTCTTCATGACGATCTGCATCTCATGGTTGTCGTATTTCTTGTCGAACAGTGAAGGATCTTTTTCCGCCTTCACGCCCTGATGCACAAACAAGGTGGCATCGCCGCCATCGTCGACAATCAAATCCGGCCCGCTGCCGTCCGGCCAGGTCAGGGCCTGCTCCGTACACCACCAATATTCTTCCAGACTTTCTCCCTTCCAAGCAAATACCGCCGCAGTTCCGCTGTCGGCAATTGCCGCTGCCGCATGATCCTGCGTGGAAAAGATATTGCATGAGGCCCAACGGAGGTCCGCTCCAAGCTCCTTCAGGGTTTCGATCAGCATGGCTGTCTGAATCGTCATATGCAGACTTCCCGTGATCTTCAGGCCTTTGAGCGGTTTTTGCGGGCCATATTTTTCGCGAACAGCCATCAGGCCAGGCATTTCGTTTTCAGATAATTGCATATCTTTCCTGCCCCATTCTGCCAATGACATATCGGCCACTTTACAGGGAAGGCGCAAGTCGAGTTTCAATTCTTGAGCTGTTTCTTCCATAATGCATTCTCCTTCGGAGGAATCTCTGTGAATACACAGATCGCAGAATTCGATCATTAACTATCAACATTCATTGATATCATTGTTTGGCAACATCTTCAAGAGCGTGAAACTTCTGTCAAGGGAGAAATGAAAGGAGCACGAAAAACATCCACGTTCCTCCTCCACCCATCACCAAATGCAAGCTGAATATCATAGACCGTCCATTCCTGTGAATCTCCTCATTTTTTTCATTGACAGCTGCGTGAGCATGTGCTCAAGGGAGATAAACACTGTGTGTCCCACTTTTCATAACCCTAGAAGTCCAAGGAGATAATTCGTATGAGCTACAAACATTTGCAAGATTTCGATCCAGAAGTGTTTTCCTTGATAAAAGCCGAAGAACAGCGGCAACAAAACAAGCTGTCGATGATTCCTTCTGAAAACTTTACGCTTCCTGCCGTCCGCGAAGTGCTGTCTTCCGTACTTGTTCACAAATACGCTGAAGGGCAGCCTCACAAACGCTACTACGAGGGAAACCAGTATATCGACCAGCTGGAACTGCTGTGTAAAGAGCGCGCCAAAGCTGCCTTTTCACTGCCGGAGGATTGGGGCGTCAATGTTCAGGCCCTGGCCGGCGGCAACGCGAACTTCGGCGTGTATAACGGCATTTTAACTCCCGGTGATCGCATGTTAAGCATGTATTTACCGGATGGCGGCCATCTGTCGCACGGCTGGTCATTTCCTGAAAAGGACGAGGCTGGTCTGGAAGGCCAGGTGGATCAGGATGTCTATTTCGGCGGACGCCGCAAGGTCAGCGTGGTCTCAAAAATTTTCGATGTTATTCAGTACAAAGTCAATCCCGAAACCCGGCTGTTTGACTACAATCACATTCGTGACATCGCGAAAAAATATCAGCCAAAGATCCTCATTTCAGGAGGAACCGCCTATCCTCGCGAGATCGACTATCAAACTCTGGCAGATATTGCCAGCGAGATCGGAGCGTATTATCTGGCAGATGTGTCACACGAGGCCGGCCTGATTGCTGCCGGTGTGAATGCATCGCCGGTTGGGATTGCCGATGTTGTCACCTTCACGACACACAAAACGCTTCGCGGTCCGCGCGGCGCGGTGATCCTGGCCAAAAACGGTTTAATTCAGCAGATCGATGCTGGAATTTTCCCGGGCTTTCAGGGCGGTCCTTTTGAACATTGTATCGCCAGCATCGCTGTCTGCCTCAAAGACGTCCAAAGCGATACGTTCAAGGCCTATGCTGAACAAGTGGTGCTGAACGCGAAACGCCTGGCCGCTAACTTGCTGCAACGGGGCTATGATGTCGTCAGTGGCGGCACCGACAAACACCTGGTGCTTGTGGATTTACGGAATAAAGGCCTCTCTGGCCGCAATCCGGCCACAGCGCTCGATGACGCCGGTATCGTCGCGAACCGTAACTCCGTGCCGAACGAAACCGGCAGTCCGATGAATCCATCGGGGCTGCGTTTCGGCACACCAGTCATCACAACGCGCGGCATGAAAGAAGCTGAGATGGATCTGATATCAGCCTGGATCGATGAGGTCATTACGGCTGTACAGCCCTTCAGCAATCTGAAACCGAGGGAATTCCGTGCCAAAATTCCGGAGATCAGCGTCATTCCGAAAGTCGCTGCCGACATCAAAGCCCTCTGCCAACAGTTCCCCCTGAATATATAATGACCTGGCGCAGGCTGTCACGCGTGTGCATACTGTTTGACAGCCTGCACGTTAGCTCCCTCTTCACGTGTTTTGACATCTTCCTCTGGAAAAGCGTGGCACCATGCTGGCGCTCAGGGTTCTCAGAGCGCGGCTGTGTCAAAATCATCTCCCTCAGTCGCGTCCTGAGCGAGGAGGTGGGGAACCGTGAAATAGAATGTACTGCCTTTGCCCTCTTCACTCTCTGCCCAAATGTTACCGCCATGGGCGTTGACGACCAGTTTACAAAAATACAGCCCCAATCCGACAGAAACGGCTTTGCCGTGTTTTTTGCGATCCATTTGTGCGAATCGGTTGAAAATCGTCTTAAGATATTCAGCAGGAATCCCTTGTCCGGTATCAGTGATCGCTGTCAAAATGGCCTCCTGCTGGATGCTCACGCGGATCAGAATCGAACCGGCCTCCGGTGTATATTTAATGCCGTTACTCAAAATGTTGGCAAACAAGCGCACAATTTTCGCCTGATCGACAAAGACGACTGGCACGTCGTCAGGAAGCTCGCTGCGGATCGTGATATTTTTCCGTTTTGCCGAGACCTCAACCTGCTGAACGGCCTTGACGATGATGTCGGAAAATTCGGCGACATCTTTCTCAATTTCCATGCTTCCATCTTCCATTTTATGGACTTCCAAGATATTGTTCACCATATCGTGCATAGTATTCGCCTGCTGTAAAATACTCTCCAGGAGCTGCTCGAAATCATCGATATTCTTCTTATGGCTACGGGACAGCATAATTTCCGCAAAGCCGATGACAGCGGCCAGCGGATTTTTCAGGTCATGCACAATCATGCTGATCAGGTCGTCACGCATCTGTTCCAAGTGTTTTTCCTGGGTAATATCATGCAGGACAATCATATGGCCGATGACCTCGTTTTCATCTCCCATGACCGGGTTTCCTGTAATCTTGAGGGTTTTCGGCGGAGCGATCAGGCTGATTTCTTCGACTGTGGTGTTCTGCGGTTCAGTGATGATCCCATACATCAAGCGCGTCACAACATCGAAGTCCTTAAAACGGTCTTTTTGCGCATCGACAAACTCGATCACATGTTTTCCATGAAACTCAGCAATATCCATGTGAAATAACTGACTCAGCACCACATTCGTCAAGATGATGCTGAATTGTTTGTCTGTCATCAAAATGCCGTCACCAGAGGAATTCAGCAGCGCTTCAATACGACCCTTTTCCTCAACAACATGACGAAACAGCTGCGCGTTCTTCAACGCGACCGCAAGCTGGCCAGCAACCGTTTCAGCAAGAATCACTTCCTCATCGCTGAAATGCCGGATGTCTCCGCTTTGCAGGAGCATCATGATCCCAATCGCCCCATCCTTTGAGAGCAAGGGCAAGTTCAAAATAGAATGAATGCCCTGCTTTTCGAAAATCCGTTTGACTTCGGGGGCCATCGTACTTTCCCGGACATTGTTGATGATGACCGGCTCCGCGCTGCTGATCGCCTTCACAAAATCGGGATAACGTACCAGCGGAGCGGAGACTGTATTGAATTCACCTTGCCTGTTCCTCCTGTCGTATTTATAGACGGATTCCAGAACCTCGCTGTTTTCTTTCATGAGAAAGAGCCGTGACTGCGTCACCTTCAATAAATCCACAACCCGTCTGGCAGCGATGGCGATCACTTTTTCCCATTCAATCGTTGAGCTGATCGCCTGAGAGAGCCTGTTAATCACTCCCAGCTCCTGAGCCCGATGTTCAGCAGTCCGGCGTTGGGCGTCCAACTCGAGATTCTTCTTTGCCAATTCTTCAGTGCGCTTCTCGACAACTTTTTCAAGGTTTTCAGTATAATCCTGTAATTGTCTCTCAAGCTTTTTCTGCTCTGTGACGTCCTTCGCAATTCCAAGAAATCCCAACATCCTGCCGTCGCGATTCTTCATGGGCGTCATCGTAAACATCATGATACGCGGCTGCCCATCTTTTCGTACGACTTCCCATTCCCCTTCATCCACGCCGTATTTCACGATCTGGATCCCGATCTGTGCAAAGGACTTCCCAGAAGAGCCTCTCAGAAAGAGCAGCGGGGATTCCTTATGAACCACTTCCTCTGCCGAATATCCCAACAACCGTTCCGCTCCTTTATTAAAGAGCGTGATCTTTCCATCTTTTCCAGTAGTAATAATGGAATACTCCGTCGAGCTGTCGAGTATGCTGTTCAAAAAGTCCGTCGTTTCATGCAGTTTCCGGGTTTCTTGCTCCAGCTTTCTGGTATATTCCTGCACTTCACGGTTGTACCCCTCTTCAACAATTCTTTGAGTTTTATGCACCCCCTGTTCGAAGAACTGACGAGTACGCCGTACTGCAAAGAGGTGGGCTCCTCCAAACAGCAGGAGGCCTGTAAACAGCTCAAATGTTTGAAATGCAGGCCCCACAGGGAGAAAAACTGTCACCATCATGATAATGACACCCAGAGAAAAAAGGAGTAGAAAAACTTTTCGGATGAACTGCCGACTTTCTTTCATGCTGTGCGTTCTCGCTCGATTATCAGTCTAACGTTAAATGTCCGCTCATCTTGCTTACATAAAAAAATTGTCATTCCTGTCAACAATCTCTCAACGCGTACATGACTAATCTGCATGATAGATGAGAGCGCTGTCAAATAAAATTTTCTGAACTTTCTTCAAACATGGCAAACAATATCTTGACAGGATTGCAACAAAGAAGATTGCTTCTCTTTTTCAAATTGCCATCTAATTTTATGATCTTCATAACGTTTTAAAAAATAATGAGTTCTTTTTACAATTCTTGAAAAATCAATGCATGGTGACACTTTTTTCTTGTCAAAGAAAACTTTTTGTAGTAGCTTTTTCAGTCAAAGAGTTCAACTCGTGTTTTATACATTTTTCGAATCATGTTTTTCAGGAGAACACTTATGCAACGAAGTGCCTTTTTTTCGTGTGCGTTCAACATTATTATATGCTGCCTGCTGTCGGTCACAAGTGCGTTCGCCGAGAGTGCATCATCAGAATGGGATGTCACCTCATTAAAAGTCGACCTTCTGAATCACCAGGGAGCCAATGGTGATATTCAGGTCGACCAGAACGGATGGGTGCATCTTGGGGCAAACCATCTTGAAGGAGGCGATCTTACCTATCTTGTAAAAACCGGCCGCTTGACTTCCTCAGACATTCTTGAAGTCTGGGTTGACGGATTTTCCAGCTCAAATTCACTGGATATCGGGCCGACCCTCTTTATAGGTCCCAATAAAAACCGCTTTGAGCAGCTTACCCGTATTTCAGGCGATGCCTGGCGTCCTTTCGTATTTCGTTTTGCAGATGACTCTCACTATGGAGATGTCACCGATCCTTCGAACCGGAATGAAAGCTGGAGGATACGTTACCCTTCGTCAAAATATGAAGTCCGTCGAATTGACAAAGCCCCGAACGAACTTTTGAACTATCAGACACTTCCGATACGTATTTCCATTACCGGGGCCGAAGATTTCGTCATCAAACGCTTGGAAGTTGTCGTGTATCGAGCCGGGCACGGATACCGAGTTCCAAGCCGTCGACATCATATTGTAAATGTGGACCCCTCTCGAGTTCACCGAGGCGGCCGAATTACAGTTCAATTAAGTCCGGAAGCATATCGAGAGGACCTGGATTACTATATCATCGACGCTGATGGCCGTGAGCATCGTGTATATCCTCAACTTGAAAGCAGCCGCGAGCGGGTCTGTCTCTCAGCCCAGGGTGATGCCTTTAGCGGTTGCGGACGCTATCGTGTTAAAGTTGTCGATCGAAAACAGCGCTATAGTGACAGCAAATCTTTCGACTATGTGTGTCCGCGAGTGGTAAAAAAAATCAAAGCGACTCCCACTCCGGCTCCAGTACTTGATTCGTGTGCGTCTCCCTGTCTGCCGAAAAGGGCTCCAGGGCCGGTTGTGCCTCAAATTCTTCCGGCCGTGCCGCCACCACCCCCCGTCATCAAGGCGGCTTCGTTGTATCACAGAGATTTCACGATCCAGGTCGGAGCCTTTATGACTCAGGGATCAGCCATCTCTCTTGTAGACAAACTCCGTTCCCTGGGCTATGACGCCTATATTTCAGAAGTCACGCAGAATAACTGTCTTCTGTTTCGAGTGCGGGTCGGCCGCTATGCCGGGAAATCGTATGCACGCCAGGATGCAAGGAGTCTGAGACAACGGGGTTTTGACACCTGGATCACGACAATGAGTTAACGTTCTTCTCTAAGATTACAGCATCGACAGTCTTCATGATACCTCCGAACGGAAATTTCCGTTCGGAGGTTTTTTATTCTAAACTTGACAAATACAAGTAGCTTTATTAGGCAGGAGTGCAATTTGACTACATTTACAATACGCTGTCATAATCAAAGCCGGATGACTCTGCGCTGCGACGCGATCGATCAGAGAGCCGCTCGCTTTGCAGCAGTGGTGATATGAAGTATGGAACAAATGAAGAGAATGCAAAAACGGCTGATATGCGTTGCAGTGTTTATGATATGTGTATTTTCAGGCTGCTTGCCGGTCGTAGAAGCAAAAATTGGCGAAAGTCTGCATGTGGTTGAACAAGAGGCACTGACAATCACTGCCGAAACCCTTTCCTACTTTGCCGACGAACACCTTTTCATCGCAGAAGGAAATGTCAGCATTCGTTACAGAAAAGCCAAACTGACTGCAGATTATGTCGAGTTCCACGAAAACGATGGCAATGCACTCGCGATCGGTAACGTATTGTATGAAGAAGGCATCGAGACAGTAAGCGCTGATCAGGCGGAATTCAACCTCAACAGCGAGCAGGGCACCATTACTATGGGTACGCTTGCCCTCGATGACGATCAGTATATCACCGGGCAAGAGATTATAAAGACCGGCGACAAAACCTATACAGTAAAAAAAGGCAGCTTCACGGCTTGTGACAGCCCTCGACCCGCCTGGCAGTTTCGGAGTTCTACAGCCAGAATCCATGAAGGGCAGTACCTGCAAGCCTGGAACACAGTGGGGTATATTCAAGGGATCCCAGTGTTTTATGTTCCCTATTTTATCTATCCGATTAAAACCGAGCGCCAAAGCGGTTTTCTCATCCCTGAGCTGAGCCATAGAACGACAAGCGGGTATTCTATCAGTAATGCCTTTTATTGGGTGATCAACCGCAGCCAGGATACAACGCTTCGGCATACCTTTTATGAAAAACGTGGGCATCGCTTATCCTTACTTTACCGTTACATTTATAGCGATGAGACCAAAGGAGAGCTGTATGCACAATACATTCATAAAGACAAAATCGATTTAAGGACACGAAAACGCCTCGAGTGGGAGCACTTACAAGATTTGCCTTACGATGCAACAGGGAGAGTGGAGCTTAATCTGCAATCCGACAATCAGTTTGACAAAGATTTTGAGACAGAGCTGGATGATCGCTCGGAAAGTAAACTCAGTTCCACGATTTCTCTGACCAAGAATTTTTCACAGCATAGTGTGAAGCTCTTATTCGATCGTGTCGATGATCTGCGGAAAGAAAGTCAAGACAGCAACGATCAACGCATGCCTGAGCTGACATTTTCCAGCCAGAAACAGCAACTCTTCACAACTCCTCTGTACATCCAGCAGGACAGCAGCTTTGCCTATTTAATCCGTAGTGGTGATGAGAATACGGATTTGGAATTTTCCCGACTTGATTTTCATCCGACGTTCTCTTTACCACTCAATTTTCTAAGCGGAGCGTTCACAGTCTCTCCCAGATTTGATTATCGTGCAACGTTTTACAGCCGGGATGCAACGACAGCAGCAGATCGAGATCTCAAGGCCGAATCAGCCAGCCGGCAGCATTACTCCGCAGCGCTTACAGTCACCGGCCCGAAATTCAACAGGATTTTCACACTTGGAAAGGTGCACAGAACACAAAAATTAAAGCATCTTATAGAACCTCGTGTCTCGTTTCACTATGAACCAGCTGTGGATAATAGCGATCTGCCAAAGTTTGACAGTATCGATCAGCTCGGAAGCAGCGATCCTCGCCGGACTCTTCAATATAGCCTCACACAAACTCTTTTAAGCAAACGCATCAAGGAAAAAGACTGGAAAAAATTCCAACTTGACGACGATGGGGATCTGTTTCTTGATGATCTTGACACGGAAACCACAACATCAGCCTCATTAACGCTCAATCAATCGTATAACTTTGAGGAGGAAACTTATCCCTTCAGCGACCTGAATGCCGCACTGAAATACTACCCGCAAAATAATTATGCCATTTCCTTGAGCACTTCTTATGACGTCTATGTCAACGATTTCAAAAGCATCACAGTTGACTTTGAAGGGCAACTGAGTCGATTTGTCGATTTCGATCTGCGTTGGCGCCGCAAGTTACGTATCGACCGTGACGCAGGCACGAGCGAAGAAAAATCTCAATTTCTCGATATTGAGACGAATGTCACTGTATCGCACCGATTCAGGATCGACTATCGAGGACGCCTTAATTTTAAGGAGGGCAAACGTATTGAGGATAGTGTAGGTCTGACGTATAACGGGCAGTGCTGGAATATTTACGGGATATATACGCAGCAACTAATCGATGATGAACGAGATAAAAGTTTCCGTATCTACCTGGAGCTTAAACACCTTGGAAAAATTTTTGATATTAAAGGATAGAACTCTATGAGCGCTTCACAAGACCGGCAGCACACACAGCAATCCCATCTGCATTTTCAGATGTGGGATACATATCTGAACCGTTTAAATACGCTTTGGAGTGTAGAATACCATGATGCCCCTCTCCATTCAGAACGTGTCGCAGCAAAGCCTTCATCCCTGAAAGAAAAGATTCTCTCACCTGTCAAGAAATTTATCGTTCGGACAGTGCAACCGCTTATCGAGCATGTAGGTCTTCGTCAGGATCGCATGTTAGACGCACAAAGAGAATTCAATGCCGCAACCGTACAGAGTGTAAACGGCCTGGTTGAACTCATTGATGAAGACTTAAAAAGTATCAGACAGGAAGTGTCTGCTCAATTTCAAACATTTCAACAGAGCTTGGATACCTTTCAGCTGAATTTGGAAGCATTTCAGCAGAAGTTGGATATGTTTCAAGAACACTTTGAGCGCCTCCAGTCCTTTATCGATAATCGCCTGGAACAAATCGAACCGCGAATCGAGGCATTTGATACAGCTATCTGGACATTCGAACGGCGCAAAGAAGCCCTTGAAATCGATCATATCCTTTTGAACCAAAAACTCGGGCAACTGGCCGATGCTTTTCAACAGCAGCTTTCAGAAAGTGATGCTTGCTCTCATCTCCAGCAAGTATTATCAGACAAGGAACGACAGGACGACTATAGATATCTCGTTTTTGAGAATCTCCATCGTGGGGATGAGCGCGATATACAGCGCCGGCTGACGGGCTACATGCAGTATTATGAAAACTGTTCCGCTGTTCTGGACGTGGGCTGCGGTCGAGGTGAATTTCTCGAACTGTTGACCGAACATCAGATCGAGAGCTACGGAATTGATACAAATCGTACCATGGTTCATTATTGCCGGCACAAGGGCTTACAGGCACAAGAGGCCGATGTGATCAGCCACCTTGAAGCACTTCCAGATGACAGCCTTGGCGGTATTTTTATTGCACATCTTGTCGAGCATTTAACACTTGATGAGTTACAGCAAGTCCTGCGTCTCTGCTTTGCAAAACTCCAGCCCCATAAATACCTGATCCTGGAAACGCCAAACCCTCAATCGCTGTATACGCTTTCACATCACTTCTATAAGGATCTCTCCCATCGCAATCCTCTCGATCCGGAGGCGCTCCTGCACCTTGTCAATTCTTCTGGCTTTGAAGAAGCCCGCATAGAAGTCAAAAATCCGTTCCCTGATGGAATCTCCCATGCCAAGCTCCTCCAGAAGACCAAGGTGGAACAGTTGAACGATCGAGCGCTTCAAGAGTATTTTGAGACGCTCAATCAAAATATGCAGCAACTGAATGACATCATATACGGCTATCTTGATTACGCGATCATCTCCAGAAAAATTCGGACATCCTAAGTGAGAATTTCTCACAGGCATGTTGCCACCATAGGTCGTTACATACAGGCATGAAATTGGCATTTTTTTCACCATTACGTCCTCAACGCTCCGGAATTTCGGATTATAGCGAAGATTTGCTCCCTGTTCTTGCGAAATCCGCTGATATCGATCTGTTTACCGAGCAGAATATTCCTCCCGACAATCCTGCTATCTCCGAATCCTTTGAGGTCTTTCCCTACACGGAATTTGCCCGGCGATCACGCTCGTACGATCTCTGTCTCTATCAGATGGGGAACAATCCACAATATCACGGCTATATGGATGAACTGATTCATCGCTATCCTGGCATCGTCACAGTCCACGACTTTGCACTACAGCATTATTACATCACTTTGCTGTTAAAAGAGCAGAAACGCTATGATGAATATGTCAGCACTATGAAGACCTATTATGGAGAGCTTGGCGAAAAAATCGCTGCGAAATTCTCCTGCGGTTTCCTGCACGAATATCCTTTTTATCAATTTCCTTTGTGGCAGCGGGTTGTCGAGCCAAGCCTGGGGACGATCGTGCATAGCAGTTATGTCAAAGCCAAAATGTTACAGTACGATCCATCCTATCTGGTTGAAATGATTCCAATGGGGATTGTGGCCCCGAATAGCGATGCGTATCAGAAAGAAGCGCTGCGAGAGAAGTATCAGATCTCAGCAGATCGCTTTATCGTCAGCGCTTTCGGCTATATCAGTCCGGGAAAAAGAATTCCGGAACTGTTGAAAGCGTTCACAGCATTCGCTGGAAATGTCCCTGAAGCGCTGTGTCTGCTCGTCGGACACCTGGTCGAGCCGGAAGAACTGCCGGGCTTTGACATGCGAGCCCTTCTAAAAACGCTCGGCATCGAGCAGCAGGTTCGGATTACTGGTTTTATCCCATACGAGGCGTTTTTTGACTATATCGCCCTTTCGGATATTTGCGTGAACCTGCGCCATCCCACAGTCCGGGCGACCTCTGCAAACATCCTGAAAATCATGGCCCTGGGCAAACCTGTGCTTATTTCAGATCTTTGTGAAAACCTCGATCTACCGACAAATACCTGCATAAAAATCCCCCTGGATCAGAACGAAGAAGCACAACTGGTCTCAGCCTTACAAACATTGTACCAAGACCTCGACTACAGAGAAAGCCTCGGGAGACAAGCTCAGCTTCATATCAAGCTTCATCACTCGGTAGAACAAGCGGCGGAAAAATATCTTGCCTTTTGCTCGTCAATTCTCGAGAGGCAGCATTCATCAGGATGAATGGATTCATAAGACAGGTACTGAAGCATCTTACACTTCTCCTTGCCTATCTGTTGATGGCCTGCGTTTGCTTAAATCCGCTTCCTTTCCACCTTTCCGAGGGATTACTCGCTGCTGAATCCGGCGATCCCCTGCTCCAGATTTGGGTTGTTCAATGGAATATTCATAAACTCAGTACATCGCTTTCATCTTATTTTGATGCGAATATTTTTTATCCCTACTCGAATACCTTTGCATATCATGACCATCTCTTCGGCCTGGGTATCCTGGGATGGATATTTTCAGTGCTCACTCAGAACCCGATCCTGATCCATAACTGTCTGCTGCTGCTCTCTTTCACGTGCTCAGCATACGGCATGTTTCTCCTGTGCAGGGACATCACGCAGAACATTTACGCAGCCGGGCTCGGTGGAGTAATTTTTGGCTTCTTGCCCTTCCGTTTCGCTCACCTAGACCATGTGAACATACTCAGCGTATACTGGCTGCCCCTCTGTTTTTTCTTTCTGAGGCGTTATCTGATTCCTTGCTCTACTCGCTCGCACAAGGTGTTGTTGACACTGCCTTTTTTCTGGCTGTGTTTTTTCTTACAAGCTCTGACCTCATTTAACTATCTGTTTCTTGCAGCGATTGCTCTGGGCATATACGGACTTGTGTCGGCTACGTATCAATGGTATAAAGGCTGCTCTCCATGGAAGGGGCACATACCACGTGATTTGCTCGTATTTTTTGCCGGAGCCGGCCTTGTCGGACTGGGGCTTCTTCCGTTGACATCAGCATATTTGAAAGCAAATAAAGAGCTTGGATTTGAACGCAGCGTCCAGGAAACGCACGCGCTGTCTGCACGGCCTCAAGACTATGCAGTCGCGCCTGAGAACAACCTTCTCTACGGTACGATCACGCGGAAGTGGCAGTCGCTGACATCTCCATATCCGAGAGAGCAAGCCTTATTTCACGGTATACTCACGACAGTTCTCGCCGGAATCGCTCTGCTTTACGGACTCTTTCGCAGGGGAAACGCTGCCTGCAACAGTGCCCGTATTGCCTTCGGAGCTCTTTTATTTGCTGCCTTTGTGCTCTCACTCGGTCCGTTTGTCAGCATACTCGGCAAAAATATTTCTCTCCCGTATTCTTGCTTGTATCACATGCTGCCAGGCTTTAAATCGATGCGGGTTCCGGCCCGTTTCGGTATTATTGCAGCCTTTGCCCTTGCCGTGTTGGCCTCGATCGGCGTGACCGATATCTTTACATTCCGGAGACCGGGAAACACCCCACTGCGACAGCTCATCTTCGCTGGAATCTCAGCTGGCCTGATCCTCCTGGAATCCTATTCACCCTTTGTAACACTCAGCCTCTATCCCGGTGAGACCAAGGCACTTCCGGGAGTCTATCAGTGGCTTCATTCCCAGCCTGATCCACTCCGGATTGTAGAACTCCCTGTTCACTCGCCCAAAGATCAGTTCGAAGCCATATACTACTCCACATTTCATTGGCACCGTATGCTGAATGGACGCAGCGCCTTTATTCCGAACGGGATTCAGCGCGTCTTCAATCAACTGCGCACCTTCCCCTCTCAGCGCAGCATCGCGCTGCTGAAAAGTCTCGCGATCGAATACGTGATTCTCCATACGCAAAAGCTGAAGGCTCCCTTCCCAGAACCCTGTCCTGACGGACTGAAGCTCCTTCGACGTTTTGACAATGATTGGCTGTTTCAGGTCAAAGCCCCTGCTTCGCATCCCAGGTCCCCAGACCACGCGATTCGTCCGGTCAAGCTGCATGTCAGCACAATATTGCAGAAGGATGAACACTGCACACTGGGCGTAGAGCTTGAATCTCAGGCCACGACAAACCTGTCCCTTTTACCGGAAGAATCCTGTTGGGTTCGGATCGAATGGTCCCAGAACGAAACACTTCTCTCCACAGAAAGCGCCCGCATGAACATTCCGATCTTTTTCCAGCCAGGGAAGAGTGAAACAACGTCTCTACACCTTAGGACTCCGAAAAGTCCTGGAGATTATCAGCTCCGCCTTCTTTTTCAGTGCGCTGCCATCAGCCCCGAACAGATCTCAAAACGCGTCACGATTCTGCCGGAAATCATAGACAGCCGAAGCCCCCACAAACTGGAGGCGGAATTTCTTTGGGACGACATTCCCGAAGTCTGGCCTCACGATCAGCCGCTGCCGATTCGGATCATCGTAAAAAATTCTGGTGATACGCTCTGGAAAGCTTCTATCGTCGATCGGGAACAGCCCAAAGGCGAAGTCCGCCTTGCCGTCGTTGATTGGTATGAACAGTCATCTGGCGAGGCGCTCATCCAGCAGCGCGGCAGCACAGAACTTGGAGCGCGAGGACGTCTCCGTTACGATGTGCCGCCGGGAAAGGCAGCCTCCATTGACGCAGAAATCCCGACGCCTGCGTATGCCGGAGAATTTCTCCTTGAGCTTGACATGCTCAGCGAGCATATTGCATGGTTTTCACCTCAAAAATTGCGCACCTTAAAGAAAATCATTTATCTCTATTAAGATTATGCAACATACCCCTGTTCCCAAAATTGCCGCCATTCATGATCTGGCCTGTTTTGGTCGTGCTGCTTTAAGCGTGGTCATGCCAATTCTCTCATCAATGGGGATCCAGGTTTGCCCGCTTCCGACAGCGATTTTTTCAACTCATGGAGGCTTTCCCGGCTATCGTTCACTGGATATTACAGCACACATCAACGCGATCATCGCCCACTGGAAAGTACTTCAGATAGAATTCGACGCCATTTATAGCGGCTTCCTCAGTTCGCCTGCGCAGATCGACATCTTTTCAGAATTTATTCTTGACTTTTCCAGGAAAGATCAGCTCATTGTGATCGATCCGGTTCTTGGAGATCACGGGAAGCTCTATGGTGTCACGGCACAGGACATGCTTCCCCGCATGAAAGACTATATTCGTTTGGCGCATCTTATTACCCCTAACCTCACTGAAGCCGCATTACTCCTTGACGAGCCGTATTCACCGACAATCTCTGACAATACGCTTGAGGAGTGGCTGATACGCTTAACAGAATTCGGACCCGGCAGGGCCGTCGTCACGAGTGTGCCGTCCTCCCACGCTCCAAAAAGTCGAACCTGCGTTGCAGCGTATGAACGGGAGACGCAACGATTCTGGAAGATCTGTTCAGAACGAGTTAACGCTGATTTCCCAGGCAGTGGAGATACGTTTACCAGCGTCATCGTCGGAAGCCTTGTCCATGGAGAGCCGTTAGAATGCGCTTTACAGCGCTCCATTGACTTTATCGAACGAGGAATTACTTACTCCTCTCAACAAAAAACGCCTGAGAGGGAAGGTATTCTTGTAGAAAAATTTCTAGCCTCTCTTACAGCTAGATAGCGATCTGCGCTATAAGAGTGTTCTATTCGATGTTGAAGAAAACTCACCTCCCATAAAGATGAGGAATGAACTATATAAAAAAGTATCACATCTACGGATTTCTCTGCATAAGTAGTGTCCTGTTCGTATGCTTTGGGGGGAACTTGGAATGGTCAAGTAAAAGTAGACAATTTTTTCATACGACCATTTTCAGTGTAATGCACTTCTATACCACTCCACTCAGACGGTTGCTCTCAATCGGGTACGAAAACAGGTTGAAGCAATTATAGGCACGCTCATTATCCATATGTATTCATCCGGCAAAACCACCTTGAGCATGCTTCATCGTAAATGAGGCAGGGAAGCCATTGTCGGCATTGACATCATCCCCGGATATGGCAGGCAGGGTCATCATTCATGATTGCCGGGCATCATATCTTTCATATGACCATTGCGGCTAGGTGCTTTGCGGCACTCATTTGTCAAGTTCTCTTCAGACAACCGTAAACCGGAGCATGAATCCCCTGCTCGCTTATACCGTTGGCTCTGGAAGGAAAAATTCAAGGTCTCGGCGGTAGGGAGTGAGTAGGTACGCATTTTCAATATATTTTGTAGAAAAATGTTGACGTGACAAATGGGACATGGTTTCAAAAGGGAATTATCCTCTTTTGAAATATTAGGAAATTCTATGTATGCTAGAAATTTCGACCAAACCATGTGCAAAGAATCAATTATGATTACGTATCATTTTCAGTAGATGATATGTGTGACTCACTCGTCATGATACACAAACGCTTCTTTCAATTTATCGCAAACTGTAAACTTCTGTTCAGCATTTGGCTCTGTGCTATCATTATTATTGCGGGGATATGGCTTGTCATCTACCGCCAAAACGGACTGTATGCATCATATTACGACTGTCAGGGTGAACCAGTGCTCTCCATGAAAGATAATACCCCCTATTTAAAAGATTTAAAAGGCGACACTGGACTCAATCTTCTCGGGACAAATCAGTATAGCATCACTTGGAACGGATGGATTCTCATTCCTAAGCGGGGGACTTACCGCTTCGCCACGAATTCAGATGATGGCTCTTCTTTACGACTAGATAATAGACTGCTTGTGGCCAATGGTGGGGTACATACATTGAGGTATGTCTCGCAAAAGATTTTCCTTGAAGAAGGGGTATATCCTTTTGAAGTGCGTTACATGCAGGACGGAGGCTCTGCCGTCATCCAAACCCTTTGGGCCCCTCCGGGAGAAAACGAGCAATTGCTTCCCTCCAGCGTTCTTTTCCGAGAGAAACCTGGCTTTACAGGGCAAACGTTGGGTCGTATAAGGCTATTTTTTAAAGGGTTCTCAGTCTGGCATTGGAGTGTTCTACTGATTGGGGTTGCCTTGCTGAGTTTGAGAACACAGTTCACTTTTACAGATATATGGAAGAGCTACATGGCGTTTTCAAGAGATCAGAAGTTTCCATGGGAACTGGAAAGCTGGATACTTTTTGGATTAATCGTCTTAATCGTAATTAGCTCTGTATTGCACTTCGACTTTAGGACTAACCCTAAAACCGGCGATCAAGCATCGCATTTTATGCAAGCTCTCAGCCTGGCTTACGATAAGGACCTGCATTATGGAGAAGAAGACATGCTTCACTGGCGTGAAGCGGGATGGGGTGAAAATACAGGCGATCTCTTCTTTAAAGGATACGGCAAGGGATATTGCTTTGGAAAACCTTACGGGTATTCTCTTTTTTTGGCTCCTTTTATCAGACTTATTGGCCCTGTCAAAGGGGCCATGACTGCAAATGTGTGTCTCTTTCTTCTGTTGTTGTTCTTTTCGACCTTGTTGCTTCGAATGAAATACCGAGGAAGTCTCGTCCCAATGTTGCTTATGGGACTCTATCTGTCATCGTATGCCTATTTTTATATCTATGTCATTCATACCGAAATCTTTCTGGCTACACTGACAGCGCTCTATTTTTACTTACTCTTTCGCTACTTTTACACACATTCTCTTTGTCCCCTTGTCGGAGCAACGATTGTATTGGCATTTGGGGTGTCTGAAAAGTTACCACTTCTGCTGCTCTTCGCTCCAGGATTTTTTGCAGCGTTGGTTCATGGCAGAAAATATTCCCAAAAGCTTCTACTGGTTCCCCTTCTCATTCTCAGCCTGCTGCTCTCGATCTTTCCGTATCTCATGTATTCCGATTATCACGATTGGAATCCTTATTCCGGCGAACGTTATTGGTCCTTTGTCCTGCCCTTTGCTCCGGAGTATGATGCCAAGTTAGACGGAGAAAAGGTAGAAACCCGGCGTCTGGGGACAGGGTGCTATTTTTCGCTGCAATACATCTTGGCTACCGCTCAGAAATATCTTGAAACCCCAAGAGAGTTTTTACTGTCACTTTACTTCTATTTCGTCGGAGCACATACCGGGATGTTCGTATTTGCTCCTCTGGCGGCATTTCTGCTCTTCGCTTCAATGAGTCCATGCCATCTCAAATGGCGTTCCAGCATGATTCTCTCAGGACTTTTCGCCTACATTCTTTTCTATGTGTTCTTGTTCCCTAATAATTATTATGGAGGGGATCAGTCACTTGGAAATCGTTATTTTCTTCAAGTCCTTCCAGCGATGGCCGCCTTGATCGTTGCATCAGATTTTGGGCACAGATTTCTTTGGAAAACAGCAATTAGTAGCGTTATCGTTTCTTTAGTGTTCCTGTGGCCTCATCACATGGACCCGGCACATGCGTTTTGCAAATTAAAACGCACCAGTTGGCTGCAACGTTGTATGCTCACAGAAATTAATCAAACCGGGCTGCGAGCTTTCGTGGTGGATAGGAAAGGAAGTCTCAATATTCGTCTATTTCCATGTAAACCAGCATGGAGGTATGCCAACAAACCTTCAAAACTCTTTCTCTTTATTGATGGAGAATTGCGTAAGCCTGAGTTCGTGACTCCTTATGGTAATCGCCATAGCTACGCAAGGATCTCAGAAGGAATGCTGTTTTACCGGATGTTTGATGAGCCGCAGGGAAATGTGTATATTGGAGATGGCTTTCGTTATCCTCAAAAAACACATGCCTGGTCTTATGGAAAGTCTTCAATCATTTTAGAGGCCTTTCAAAATAAAAAAGTTTGCATCAGCTTGAAGCCCAGACAACGTGAAAATATGTTTACACTTGAAGCCAATGGACAGAAAAAGCAGCTGAAATTTCCGGCGATTATCTGTTCCGCTTCAGCAGAACAACATACAGAGAAAGCATTCTTATATGTTAAAATTACGAACTCTGGGGGTATTTCTTCTCCTGACTCTCTGGTCTTTTCGCTCGAATGGGCCAAGGAGGACGACTGGAAGGCCATCCCCGTTGAGCAAATCTTGGATGTCACCGCTAAGGAATAATAGAGTAGGATGTTATGAAGAATAGAGTGATAGAAAAAGGTGTTATCAGTTTTGTCGTTCCAGTGTATAACGAACAGGACACAGTTCGAACGCTTTTTGATAAAATCGCCGGCGTGATGACGCAAGAAAAGATTGCCGCTTATGAAGTTGTGTTTATCGATGACGGCAGTTCCGATAACTCCTGGCAACAAATTGAGACATTACTTGATACTTTTCCTGAACACGTTGTCGGAGTCCGGTTTCGTAAAAACTTCGGGAAAGCGGCCGCCTTACGAGCGGGATTCTGTCAGGCACAAGGCGGCATCGTATTTACAATGGATGCCGATCTGCAGGACGATCCTGAAGAAATCCCCCGCTTTTTAGACAAATTACATGAAGGCTTTGATTTAGTCTCCGGCTGGAAAGCGAAACGTCACGATCCTCTGTCAAAAACCCTGCCGTCAAAGCTCTTTAATAAGGCCACGTCACTGCTGACTGGAATTCAGCTTCATGACTTTAATTGCGGCTTCAAAGCCTATCGTCGAGACGTGCTGGAGTGTCTCGATGTGTACGGAGAGCTTCATCGCTATATTCCAGTGCTGGCTGATGAGTATGGCTTTCGAATCGGAGAAATTCCAGTACGCCATCGCCCCAGACAATACGGTGTCTCAAAATATGGTTTCGAACGCTATAGCAGAGGATTTCTGGATTTGCTCACTGTGATTGCCGTCACTCGCTATATGCAACGCCCCGCCCACCTCTTTGGAGGCGTAGGGATTCTCTCGGGACTGTTCGGCAGCGCCTCGCTGCTCTATCTGATCATCTTATGGTTCCTCGGCTATCGACCGATCGGCAACCGGCCCTTACTGCTGTTCGGCATTCTTGCTGTTATTCTGGCGGTTCAACTCATTTCTTTAGGCGTCATCGCCGAGCTTTCCAGGCGGGAGCATCACCTGCCGGACGTGGAGAAGATGATTCAACACAAGCTCCCCTTCCAGAAAACTGAATGAAAACGCTACCTGGCAGGTTTTATCCTTTCAAGGGTCGATGTCATGTCTTTTAATCTTGACAAGGTTGTTCGCTTCTGGACAATTTGCCTGTGAAAAAAATCATATCAGTACGTATCATGACCACTATACAGGGTTCCAGGATGGACATACGACAGATTTCGCCTGAAAAGATTTTTGGCCTGATTGGAGGAGGACTCTTTCTCGGCTCTTGGCTGCTTCAGGCCTGGGAGACCAGAAAAGCAGGGGAGTCAATTGTCTCCTTTAATTTCTTCCTCTTGCGTCTGCTCGGCTCATTATTGCTGCTGTTTGAAGCCACACGCGTGAAATCCCTGTCACTCTCATGCGTTCAGGGAGGAACCGTGTTCCTTACTCTGTACAATATGTACATGATCAGACGGAAACGGCGGATGTAGTCTGAGAGATTTCCGATGTGAAGCCATCCCCCTTCCGGCTTTCCAGAATTTCAGGAATTCTTTGCAGGCGCGTATCGTTCATCAGAAAACAGACACCCTCCAGACCGATTTCGCCTTTGCCGATGATCTATGTGCACACCCAATGGCTTCTTTTCAGAGGATCGTTAAGATGGATCGTTTTCAGTCTACTGAACCAGCTCGAGAATTCTCGCCAGATACCTAAAGCGATATGACCGGCACTGGGGTTAGCCCTCGCTGCGACACGAAAGCCTGGACCACTCGCCGCAGTAAGCCGCCTTCTTTGAACAATTGGACTTAGGACATGCAGCGAATTTCGGCTTGATTCAGGAAGCTCTCCAGCAAGTGGAGCAGAAACAAGGGCTGAGGCTTTTTGACTGCCTGCCGATCTTTTTCGTTGACAATGTTTCCGGCGCTGTATAGAGAGCGCATTCATGAATCGCGTTGGAATCATCGCCAAAAGACACACTTCCGGAATCAGCGAGATCCTTCAGAAACTCCATAAATGGCTCTCAGACCGCCGTATCGAGATACTGTTCGACAAACGGACCGGGACACTCCTGGATTTTCCGGTCACCATTCAGCCCAAATCCAAAATTCCGTCGCTCGTCGATTTGATTATCGTATTAGGCGGTGATGGGACCTTACTGAGCGCCGCTCGGGTCATTGGCACGCATGATGTCCCGATTTTAGGAGTCAACCTCGGCAGTCTGGGCTTTCTGACGGAAATCACTCTGAATGAAATGTATGACTCGCTGGAACATGTACTGCGCAATGAGTATTCTACCATGCCGCGCTTACTGCTGACCGCCTCGCTTTCTCGTGAAGAAGAACTGTTAGCAGAATACTGGGCGCTCAACGACGTTGTGATGAACAAAAGCGCCCTGGCCAGAATTATCGATTTACACACCTCCATCAACGGACAAGGCGTTACGACCTACAAAGCCGATGGTTTGATCGTCGCCACCCCGACTGGGTCAACCGCCTATAATCTTTCAGCCGGCGGCCCGATTATCCATCCCGACATGCACGCCCTGATTATGACGCCGATTTGCCCGCACACATTAACTAACCGGCCAATTGTGGTGCCTGACGATTCGGAAATTCGGATTGTCCTGGAATCGAAAAATGAAGATGTCTTTTTGACCCTGGATGGACAAGTCGGCTTGACACTGCGCTATCGGGACGAAATTCGGATTCGAAAAGCAGACACGATCATCAGGCTCGTGAGTTCCATGAAGAGAAATTATTTCGAGGTCTTACGAACAAAGCTGAAGTGGGGCGAACGCTAGCAGTGGCTTACAGCGAAATTGACTCTATAGAGATCGTCCACACGCATAGGTCAGCCGACTCGATGGGCTTCAGTCGAAATAGCAGAACACATCCGGAAAGCGTTCTTCCATCAGTGTTGTGATAAAATGTTCGATCTCCGACGCTGAACGATAAGACATGGCCTGCCGGGCAATATCTTGCGCTTCTGAGGAAGAAACCGATCGGATAATCTTTTTAATTTTGAGCAGGGCGTCGGCATTGATACTGTATCGATCGAGTCCCAGACCCAGCAGGAGCAGCGTATATTTTGGATCGCTGGCCATCTCACCGCACATGCCCACCGGAATCCCTTTGGCATGCCCGGCATCGATCGTCCGTTTAATCAGGCGTAAGATCGCTGGATGCAGCGGCTCATAAAGATAGGCCACGTTCTTATTGATGCGATCGATCGCAATGGAGTACTGAATCAGATCGTTGGTCCCAATGCTGAAAAAGTCCGCTTCTTCGGCCAGGATATCGCTCGTGATGGCGGCAGAAGGAATTTCTATCATAATCCCCACGGCAATATCTTCATCAAAGGGCAAGCCTTCCTGACGGAGTTCGGTTTTGACCTCCTCCAGCACTGCGCGGGCGCTGCGCAGTTCGCCGATCCCGGAAATCATCGGGAACATAATACGTAAATTGCCGTACGCACTGGCCCGCAGGATGGCCCGCAACTGCGTCTTAAACAGCGTAATGTGCTCCAGACACAGACGAATGGCTCGTAACCCAAGCACCGGATTCAATTCATCATATACATCTAGCTGTGAGATAAATTTGTCCCCTCCCAGATCAAGTGTTCGGATACTCCCTGAATGAGGCCCTATTTGTTCGGCAAGGTTCTTATACACTCGAAAATGTTCAGCCTCCGACGGCAAGTAGTAGCGATTCATGTAGAGAAATTCCGTCCGATACAATCCAACGCCCTCGGCTCCACGTGCATTCGCCGCTTGTAAATCACTGACAAATTCGATATTAGCGAGCAAATTCACCTTTTTCTTATCTGTCGTCACAGCCGGCAGGTCTTTGACTTTGAGAAGCTCTTGCTCGTAATATTTAAAACGTCGCTGTTTTTCGAGATAGCTGATGAAAACGTCTTGTGGAGGCGAGACCTGGACGACGCCCTTAATCGCGTCTACGATCAGTGATTCGCCGGTCGTCACGGCATCATACACACCGCTCACACCGACAACCGCCGGAATATCCAGGGAATGCGCCATAATGGCGGTATGTGAGGTTTTACTCCCCACTTCGGTGACAAAGCCGATGACGCGCTCTTTACGCATCTGAGCCGTATCTGCCGGAGATAAATCGTGGGCCACAACAATTACGTCTTCCTGGAGATCGGCAAGGTTGACGTGGTTGTACCCTAGCAGGTTGTTAAAAATCCGGTTACCGATATGGGTAATATCGTCTTTTCGATCCTTGAAGTAAGAATCCTCCATTTTGTTGAAACGTTCGCGCAATTTGTTGAGCACACGCTTAAGCGACCATTCTGCAGAGAGACGATGCCGCCTGATATACTTCACGGTTTCATCCACCAGCATATTGTCCTCCATGATCATCAGATGGGCGTCGATGATCTGGACATGTTCTGAATCTGCAGTCGCCTCGATTCGCTGGCGGATTGTGAGCAGTTGTTCTTTCGAGCTATGGAGGGCGCCCAGAAAACGCTCAACCTCCTGATCGACCTGTACGTCACGCACCCAGGTCGGCTTAATGTCATAGCTAAGCTTTTCCAGCCGAAAGGCTTTGCCGATAATAATTCCTGATGAAACTCCAATGCCACGAAATTCCAAAAACGTTCCCTTACTTGAATCCAGGAGACTGCGGACGGGATCAACACGCGCTCAGGGAGAAACGCAGCAGTCCTCTGTCTTCGCCTTACAAACTCATCTGTTTGCTATTTGGCTTCCCCAAATTTGTTATCAATCAATCTCGTCAATGACGCCAGCATCTCGTTCGCATCATCTCCCTCGGCTTTCAGTATAATCTCTGAACCGATCGGCGCAGCCAGCATCATCAGATTCAAAATACTTTTGCCGTTGACATCCTCACCATCTTTCTCCACGGTAATGTCGGCTTGGTATGTATTGGCAATTTGCACAAATTGTGCGGCAGCCCGTGCATGCAGCCCCAATTCATTTTGTATGGTCACGATTCGAATTTCAGCCATGGCTGTCCTCTTTAATGCGTGTGTTACTCTAATGTTTGCTGCGTTGCTTCAAAAATTCACTGGCAATATGAATATTTTCCTCTCCCCGAGTTTTTAATAAACGCACAATATCCTTAAACGGCTTCTCTACAGGTCCGGGGTTCGAGAACTGAATCAACATAGCCAGGTTAACTCCTGTGATAACTTCCAGATCAGCTTCATCGAGAAAGGTAAGGCTGATGTTCGACGGCGTCCCCCCGAACATATCAGTAAAAATAATCACTCCGGCTCCGTGGCTGACCGAACAGATAGCCTGTTGAATTTGTTCGAGTGACGAGTTGACATCAGTCGTCACATCAATCGACACCGATGTCAAATTAGCAATTGGGCCAACGATCATCTCGGCACTACGGATCATTTCCTGCCCCAACTGCCCGTGTGATACAATAACTCCACCAACCATAATATCAGGTGGTGCTTAACAGCGGACGATTGAATGACTTGACGCTAATCAGGAAGAGCAAAAAGCATATGAACGGACTCTTCCGTGAGCGTCGAGCATCAATCATCAAGCCCGCCAAGCATCAATACTTTGCGTCTTCCTCAGAGATGATCTGATAAATTTCCTGTTGGCTATTTGCTTGTAACAGTTTCTCCTGAAAACTTGAATTCTTCAGCATTCTTGAAATTCTTGCCAGCATTTTTAAATGAACGCCGACCGAATCTTCAGGAGCGACAAGCAAAAAGAAGAGATTCGCCGGTTTCCCGTCCAACGAATCAAAATCGATACCATCTTTTGACAGACCAAACCCAGAAATGATTTGGGCGAGATTGGCTGACTTTCCATGCGGAATGGCAATTCCATCTCCAATTCCGGTGCTTCCCAATTCTTCACGTTCGAGCAGCACAGCCAAAATCTCCTGTCTGTCTATATCAGGATGGGTGGAGGCAACGGCCTCCACCAAACGTTCCAGTACTGCTGTCTTATCGTCAGCGTGTAAGTCAGCGACGATTGACGATTCAGAAAGAATGTCGGTTAATTTCATTGTGCTCTTATTTCGTGTAGGGGGGTTAAAATTCAGGTTCAATTAAGCCATAATTCCCATCACGCCGCTTATACATGACATTCATCTGATCGGTCTCCGGATTCAGGAATGCCAAAAATTCAACATCTGACAGGCCCATCTGCATAGCGGCTTCGTCAATAGACATCGGCTTGATTGCCATTTTCGGGGAGCGAATGACTCGTGGATGAGATGACGATTCAGAATCACGCTCTGTTTCCGCTTGAATTATGCTCGACACTTCTTTGCTCCCGGCTCGGCCTTTATGGCTGCTTTCCTTTTCTTTTAAACGTTTGACCTGCCTTTCGATTTTTTCAATAACGGAATCAAAGGCCTGATACATGTTATGTTTCTCTTCAAGTCCTCGAATCGGAGTGCCGTTGGCTTGCAAAGTAACTTCTGCGAGATGACGGTGCTTCTCCACCGATAAAACCACGTGCACTTCACCAATATTGTCGATGTAACGGCCAAGTTTGGCCGTCTTTGCTTCAACATGCTGTCGCAATGGCTCTGTAATCTCGAAATGTCTCCCTGTTACTGTAATTTGCATACTCTGCCTCCTCATGTGTGGGGCAATCAGCCGACATAAGGGACGGACAGCAGACATTGCCGCCACGTCCGACCTATGGGGCCATTACCCGTTCTTTTTCCGCTTCCGCTGGATCGACGATGGTATGTTCAAATCTTCACGGTATTTGGCAATCGTTCTCCGCGCAATCGAGATTCCGGCCTGCTTCAAACGATCTTCGATCGCCTTATCGCTTAAGGGCTGCTCGCAGTTTTCCTCATCGATCATACGTTTGATCCGCTCCTTCAGCGCAATTGATGAGACATCACTGCCCGATGAACTTCCCAGCCCGCTATGAAAAAAGAATTTTAATTCAAAGACACCCTGTGGAGTATGGATATACTTATTCGTGGTGACACGGCTGACCGTTGATTCGTGCATGGCAATATCGTCGGCAACATCGCGCAAGACCAACGGTTTTAAATGTGAAAGACCATATTCCAGGAATTCCTGCTGGAATTTGACGAGACTTTTCCCAACTTTGTAAATGGTCCGTTTACGCTGTTCGACACTGCGAATGAACCACATTGCAGAACGTAACTTTTGATCGACATACTGCCGGGTCTCACTTGACACGTCACGGTCGTGTCCACTGATAATTTTTTTATACGTCGGATTAATGCGCAAACTCGGCAAATCATCTTCATTGAGGACGACCTCATACTCCCCGTCCACTTTATACACATAAATATCCGGCACAATGTACTCAGGGCGCTCCATCACAAAATCAGCGCCCGGTCTGAGGGACATCCCGCCGATGATTTTCTGAATCAGCTCGACATCACTGCGATCAATACCGAGCTTTTCTTCGATCGTTTTATAGCGGCCCTGACGCAATTCATTGAGATAGAGATTGATTACCGACTCAAGCGCACTGTCCCTAATATCGAGACTGCGGGCCTGAAGCAGAAGACACTCTTTTAAATCACGCGCCGCAACACCAGCAGGGGTAAAGCTTTGGATATGCCGCAGGAGCTGAGCAACTTCCTGCACCATCACCCGTTTCTCCTGTTGATAATAGCGAGTTCCCAGAACCATACAGCTTTGGGCGATATGTTCCACATCCTGCTCCGACGGATGGAGCAGCTTCAAGAACAGTTTTTGATAACGAAAGGGGCTGTTCTCACTGAATCTGTTGCTAATCAGATTCAGCCCGACCGTATAAAGCTGAATCAGAAAATACTTATGTGAATGAAGGGTCTCAATATGCGCATACGATTGCCGCAATTGTTCGAGGAACGTTTGAATATCTTCTTCGTGCTTTTCAGACTTTTCCGCGTCCTCTTTACAGGCAACGTATGACAATTCTCCTACTGAGAGCAGAGAAAGCAGATACTCAACCAGAAAAAGTTCTTCCGGAGGCAGACCCAGTTTTTCAAGCTTGGTGACATAGTTATCATTCAGCAGCACTTTGGAAAAACGGACAATCAAATCCGGAAGTGATTGGCATACACTGACAATCGCAGTAATGCCCTGGTGAATTTCCGACGCAGGAATTCCCGTCAGTTTTTCAAACTCTTCAGGAGGCGTCGCACATAAAAGTTTTGAAATCGTGTCAAAATCCTCAAGCGTAAAACACTGCAACTTCGTGATGGTCGACGCGTAGTCTCCGGAATTCAGTTCGTCATAGTATTCCTGCAACAGGACGTTCGCCAGGATACGCTGGGTCCCTTCCAGCTCAACATGTGCCAAAATATATTCACGCTCGAATTCAAAGCTGACCTTTTGACATAATTGCTTGACAACCCATTCACGATACTCTTCCAGTTGTGAAAACTCAATATTGGGATCATGAATGTTCAAGGAGGTAAAAGGCTCTTCCAGTTCGATACGAATATAGGCATCATCCCCAATTTGCCCGATCAGAAAGTCACCGATTTTCCGGCTTCGTTCGGGGACCATCGACATCTGCAATTGCCATGAAAGATGCTCTGCCAGGGATTGCGGTCTGCTGAGCAAGTTGTCAAAGCTCTGATTGCCGTCGTCCGGATCGTACTCTCCGTAATAGCCCAGGCCGCTGGGATTATCGTTAAAATAATCCTCCCAATTGACAGACAGCTCGCCATGAGTATTCTGGCTGCCGGCATCGAGCGAATCTGAAAGGTCCGGGCCTGACGCTTCATCAGCACGACCGTTTTCTTCGAGCGAAGCGAGGGATTCTTGCGTTCGTCCCTCTTCGAGTTCGTCGAGAACAGGGTTGTCCAGCATTTCCTGCTTTACCATGTCAACAAGCTCCAGCCGAGACATTTGCAACAGCTTAATGGCCTGCTGTAACATTGGCGTCATCACAAGACGCTGTGACATGTTGAGATTTATACGAGCATCAACATTCATATAACCCTTTTCTTACTCCTTAAAATACGAGGCCACAGGAGACACACAGACCTCGTTCCTCACATTGTATCCACACGAATTTCCAACTTTTTACAGCATAAAACCTTCACCAAGATAGAGTTCTTTCGCCTTTTTGTTAAACGCCAGCTCAATCGGAGTCCCGGAAAAACGAATTTCTCCGTCGGTCATAATATACGCCCGGTTCGTACTTTTTAAGGTCTCACGGACATTATGATCTGTAATAAGGATACCAATGTTCTTGTTGGCTAAACGCTCGATAATTTTCTGAATATCGGCAATCGCTTTCGGATCAATGCCGGCAAAAGGCTCATCCAGAAAAATAAAGGACGGATTACACACCAGTGCCCGCGTAATTTCGAGACGTCTCCGTTCTCCGCCGGACAAGGTATACGCTTTGCTCTCCCGAAGATGAGAGATATCCAACTCATCAAGCAGCTCATCTAAGCGTCTTTTCCGGTCACGGGCGGAAATGTCAAGCGTTTCCAGAATAGCCATCACATTTTCCTTGACTGTCAATTTCTGGAAGGCCGAAGCCTCTTGGGGCAGATAGCTTAGACCCTTCCTGGCGCGCATATACATCGGGTAGTGAGTCATATCTTCGTCGTCTAAAAAAATGCGCCCCTGCTCGGGAGAAACCAGCCCGATCACCATATAAAAAGAAGTTGTTTTTCCCGCACCGTTAGGGCCGAGCAAGCCTACGACTTCCCCCTGGTCCAGATAAAAACTCACATCATTGACGACTCGTCGCCCTTTGTAGCTTTTCTGCAGATTTCTGACATCGACTCTGCCCATAATCTCACTTCCCGGACGTGTCCAGTGTGTCGGGCTGAATGGTCACAGACGGCAAATCCTGCTCGTGACTGCTTCTTTCAACTCTTGAGTGTTTGAGCACAAGTTTTTTATATCTATCGAGGAGTTCTGCATCAACTCGTTTTTTCAATCCTTCCAGAAATGCCTTTTTACCGCGAAACTCGCGATCTTGCAGGAGCGACAAATCATCCAGAACGTCATCCGGTACGTCGGCGTCTTTTAAGGTCTTCAGTGTGTTTTTTGTCACAATATAGCGCTCGATCGTGTCTTCTGACTCTCCTGACGTCCCGGGGCCGATCATTAATTGTGATTCATCCGTTCCGAATGTCGTTCGAATCCGCTCGCCTCCACCTTCCGCTTGTGTCGCAGTCACTTTATTCGTCGCTAAGTCGATTTTCACCACAGGGGCTTCAAGCACCAGGTCCTGTGCCGAATCTTCGATCCGCGCCTTTCGACCGTCGCGTCCTTCAATCGTGGCTCGCTGCCTGATATTCCAGAAAAATCCTTTATCACCAGTGACCGTCTGGGTTTCACTCACAATCTTTACATGGCCGGAAACGTCGATCTTTTCGACATCGTTTCCCCCTTCAGGGAGTTGTGTGATATACACGATCATCTCATCTGCGAAAAGCTTCGTCGTATCATTGACGACGGTCACCTCTCCGCGAAAACGGGCTTGCTGCGCTTTATTATCGAACCGCAGGTCATCCGCTTCGATCGTAGTCGGAGACTTTTTGTCCCTGGCTTTTTGCACGCTCTCGTCTGCTGCCGCATCCGACGTTGCATTGTGCTTCGTAAGCTGCGCATCATCGCCTCGATTGTCTGTCGGCGTTTTCGAGTCGTCACTGAGCCCAACGGGAAGGATCGAGGCTCCTTTGGCCGAATAAATTGTCATCATTGTCCGTTCTCGACCGTTCGCCCCCGAACTGTAGCCTTCCAGAACTTCCTGGTTCAGATACGCGACGATCCGTGGAGCACTGATCGCGTTATGACCCTGCCAGACTTTCGCCTTATCGATCAGCACGATCTTCTGCTCCTGATTGTAAAAGGTTCCCTCACCTCCCGTTGCAGTCAAATCCTCATTCACGATCCGTACGTTGCCTGCCGCCACTGCCTGTTTTAATTGCGTTCCCGAGTCGTCGAGGCTAATCTCAAGCTCATCGGAAAACATCGTCGTCTGCCCCTGAACGACTTTCACATTTCCACGATAGACTGCAACCTTATTCTTGCTGTCAATCTCAAGATCGTCACCGGTGATCACAAGCGGCCCGGAACCATTTTCCTGAGCCGCCGCATCAGTGAAGAAAAATACGCTAACGCCCAGTACAAGACTAAAACAACACATGAGATCTGTGAGATAATATCGCCAGGTATTCATATGCGTTCACGTATTCCACACACGCGCAACAGCGCTCCATCAGCCCTGCCCACATCTATGGACTCCCTGTGCATCACTCCATCTTCCCTCCATTGGAAGTAAAAGACGTCGTCACGTTCCGCAAAATTTTCGCGTCCGTTAAACTAAGATTCGATTCCAGACCATCCCCGCTGGTAATAAGATTCCCGCGTTCAATAATGACATGCTTATCGGAGACGATTTTATCGATCGAGGCATCATAGATCAACTCACTGGTTTTTAAAGTCACACCCTCCACAAAGGATGTGGCCCGCACGTTCCCTCGAGCGACCACATTACCGCTTTTGTCGCTTTTAGTGCCTTCGTCGCTCACAAGGTGTAAACTCTTTTGTCCGTTTTCATCGTAAAAATCAACCTCGACATCCTCCAGCCAGGTTTCCTTCCGCCTGTTATACACTTTTGCCTGTTTTGCCTGCAACGTCCATAAAATACGCTCACCGACAAGCTCTGTCAGCTCAACATGTGCAGCCAGCACATCGGCATCACTGCTGAAATCCTGCATCGACACTGGCGTCGCGACACTACGTTTTTTCGTGTTAAAGACCCAGACATAATACGCCATACATCCCAGCATCACCACAATAGTCACAAGCAACAGCCGCTTAACTTTATCGATATGCGTCGTATATAACATGAACGCTCCTGTTTTCTTCCATCCCTGAGACACGCTCATGTCCCCAATGCGATTCAGCGCGTGAATATGAACATGAAAGGGCCTTGACTCACAGGCAATCGTTCCAGCAGAATCTGGACTACTACACCATCACATTACTGTCACTTTGAGTTTTGTCAAGTGATTTTCTTGAGACATTAGCGTTGACCAGACGCTTCACAACTTCCGGCTCCAGCAGCTTGAGATCCGAGTACAAAAAAAAGGAACAGAGAAAAACTCTCTGTTCCTTTCCGTTGCATACGTTTCAGTGATATTTTAGTACATACCTCCCATACCACCCATGCCGCCCATGCCGCCGCCAGGCATTGCCGCCGGGGCAGGAGCTTCTTTTTCAGGCAGATCAGTAATCAAGGCTTCAGTGGTCAGCATCAGTCCCGAAATACTTGCAGCATTCTGCAGAGCTGTTCTGGTAACTTTGGTCGGATCGATGATCCCGGCTTCCAGCATGTCACCGTACTGTTCCGATGAAGCGTCAAAACCTTCAGTGGTTCCAAGCTCTTTCACTTTCTGCACGACAACAGACCCTTCGAGACCGGCGTTGTTCGCAATCTGGCGGATCGGTTCTTCCAGAGCGCGTTTGATGATATTGACACCGATTTGCTGCTCTGCGGATAATTCGAGTGCATCCAGCGCTGCGATAGAACGCAGAAGAGCCACACCGCCGCCGGGTACGATACCTTCTTCAACCGCTGCGCGAGTCGCATGCATCGCATCTTCTACGCGGGCTTTCTTTTCTTTCATTTCGGTTTCAGTGGCCGCGCCAACTTTGATTACTGCCACACCGCCGGCCAATTTCGCCAGACGTTCCTGGAGTTTTTCGCGATCGTAGTCTGAAGATGTATCTTCGATCTGAGCTTTGATCTGTTTAATCCGGCCCTGAATCTTATCAGCAGAACCAGCCCCTTCGACAACAGTTGTATTGTCTTTATCAATGGTGATGCGTTTTGCTTTTCCAAGATCATTCAGGGTCACGTTTTCCAATTTAATACCAAGGTCTTCGGAAATTACCTGGCCGTCAGTCAGAATTGCGATATCCTGCAGCATCGCTTTGCGGCGATCGCCAAAACCAGGTGCCTTGACTGCCGCGCAATGCAGTGTTCCACGCAACTTGTTCACCACCAGCGTTGCCAGCGCTTCGCCTTCAATATCTTCAGCAATAATCAGGAACGGTTTTCCCATTTTTGCCACTTGTTCCAGAACAGGCAGCAGGTCTTTCATGTTGCTGATCTTTTTCTCATGGATCAGAATATACGGGTCTTCCAGAACGACTTCCATTCTTTCTGGATCTGTCACGAAATATGGCGACAAGTATCCACGGTCGAACTGCATTCCTTCAACGATGTCCAGAGACGTTTCCATACTTTTTGCTTCTTCAACCGTAATAACGCCGTCTTTTCCGACCTTATCCATTGCTTCGGCGATAATCGTTCCGATCGTGCTGTCGTTGTTAGCGGAAATCGTTCCAACTTGTTCAATTTCCCGCTGACCACCGACCGGCTTGCTAATCTCACGCAGCTTTTCAATCACCATTTCCACAGCTTTATCGATACCGCGTTTCAGATCCATCGGATTAGCACCAGCAGTCACATTTTTGCAGCCTTCACGGAAGATGGCCTGAGCCAAAACAGTGGCAGTCGTGGTTCCATCACCGGCGATGTCGCTGGTTTTGCTCGCCACTTCATTCACAAGGCGTGCACCCATATTTTCATAAGGATCTTTTAATTCGATTTCTTTTGCAACCGTCACACCATCTTTCGTGCTGGTCGGCGCTCCAAATTTTTTATCTAATACCACGTTGCGACCTTTCGGACCAAGTGTAATCTTTACAGCGTCAGCCAACGTATTCAACCCTTTCAACGCGGCAGCTCTTGCCTCTTCACCAAACTTTAATTGCTTTGCCATGATTCTCATCTCCTTACTATTATCATTAACAGATTACTTCGTGAATGCCCATTTCAAAAAAATCAGCAGTACTTATCCTAAAATACCGAGAATATCATCTTCCCGCATAATGATGTAATCTTCGTCATCAATTTTCACATCGGTTCCTGCATATTTGCCGAACAGGATTTTGTCGCCGGCTTTGACGGTCATCGCCTGGGCGCTTCCATTATCAAGAGTTTTTCCCGGACCGACAGCAATCACTTCGCCCTCTTGGGGTTTTTCTTTTGCAGTATCAGGAATAATAATCCCACCCACACTGGTCTGCTCTTTCGCTTCAAGTCGTTTTACAAGTACACGATCGTTTAAAGGACGAATATTCATAACGCTACCTCCAAATAGGTTAATAAATGTTATTTCAGATTTTTTGTTAGCACTCACTTGATCTGAGTGATAACAATACGTAAAATATATTTTTGCCCAAAAAAATCAAGTCTTAAATAGCATTATTTCACATTGTCAGAAAAAAAAATTAACAAATATCAATGTTTTTATCGCTTTTTTAGCCTTTTTTACACTTTTTTAATGAGATACAGTATATGAACGATTATAGTCGAGCTGTGACACTCGAAATTCTCTTGACACAGCGGGCAGACAAAATCAAACTCTGCAGTGCAGCACAAGAAAAATCCTGCCAACGCGGCCCTGCTCTGGGGCACAAAGAAGAACGAAATTATTGTGCAGAAGGCTGCCAGGCGGTACATCTGAATGTTGTTTCATGCGTCTCACTCCAAGAGGAGCTGACAATGCAGGGAATATATTATATCGATCGACATAGTGGAGCTCTCCGGCAGGAAATTGTTCCTGGAGAGCGGTGGCTGCAATGGTTATATCAGACCCCTGTCGGCACATTGACCTTACATGCGGTCGTAAAACGAGCATTTTTGAGTCAGTGGTATGGCTGGTTGATGAATCGACCTGCCTCACGCTCGAAGATTAAGGAATTTGTCGAAAGCCTGAACATCGATCTACACGAGACACGACGGCCTCTCAGTGACTTTAACACCTTTAACGAATTCTTTATCCGCGAACTCACACCGGAGGCCAGACCGATCGATCGCGATCCCGATGCGATCGTATCGCCTGCGGATGGAAAAGTGCTGGCCTTCAGCGCGATGTCGGATCTGGAGAGCTTTTTTGTTAAAGGGCAGGAGTTCTCAAAGGAAAAACTCTTAAAGGATCGAGTGCTGCGCGAAAAATTCGCCGACGGCCCCCTCATCATAATCCGACTGGCGCCGGGAGATTATCATCGCATTCATTTTCCGACAGATGGATACATCTCCGCCTCAACACGCATTCACGGCAATTATTATTCCGTATCGCCCTATGCCGTCAAACAACGGCTGAGGATTTACTGGGAAAATGTCCGTGAGTATAGCATCCTGGAGAGTCCTTCAGTCGGTGCGATGCTGATCTGTGAAGTCGGCGCGACTCTGGTCGGCTCGATCGTACAGAATTATACACCTGAAACTGATGTGCTCAAGGGCTGTGAAAAAGGCTGGTTCGCATTCGGCGGCTCCACCGTGATCCTGCTCTTCGAAGCCGGCCGTATCCGGATCGATCGCGATCTTGCAGAGCACAGCTCAGACGGCTATGAAACCAGCATCAAGATGGGCGAACGCCTGGCATGCGCACTCAGCAGCTAATCTGAACAGCTTTCGCGACAGACCGTCCGAATCTGCATTTGGGCTCCCTGTTGTTCTGCCCAGCATGAGGACTCATGAGAGCTCTCACAATCGGCAAACCCGAGCCGATGCCACAATTTCTCATTCCAATGCTTGACAGATCGATGCTTCTCAACGACAATGAAAAGTGCACAAAGATGCACGGACGGGCCAGAAAATAACGAACTGCGTTTTAACGGCAAAGACGCTTGGGACCAAAGCCATGCTTTCGTGTTGTCATTGCCGTTTGAGAGGAGGATAACTTGTGACAAAGCCTGTAATTGTTCTCACCAATGACGACGGCATCCATTCCCCTGGTCTGCACGCAGCCGTTGAAGCCATGCTCCCTTTCGGCAGACTCATCGTCGTTGCCCCGACCAGACAGCAAACCGCTATGGGGCGCAGCTTTTGGGGAGACCAGAAGGAATTTTTTCATCCGATCGATTTTCAGGCAGGCGACACACAGATTGAAGCCTATCACTGCGACTGTTCTCCAGCCTTGATCGTCGAACATGCCATGAATACCCTTTTTCTCAATGCTCCGCCGGATTTGCTGCTGTCAGGGATTAACTACGGGGAAAATCTCGGCACCGACACCACCCTCTCCGGAACAGTGGGAGCGGCCTTGCAAGCCGCTGACATGAAAATACCGGCGCTGGCAGTGTCGTTACAAACGGATTTCAGCTACCATTTCAGCTACGGTGAGGTCGACTGGAGCGCTGCCAAGCATTTTCTGGCACACTTTGCCAGCTATATGCTCGAACAGCCGCTGCCTGGAGAGGTGGACGTGCTGAAAGTCGATGTCCCGCAAGACGCAAGCCCTGAAACAGCCTGGCGCATAACCAGGCTGGCGCGGCACATGCATTTTTCCACCTATGTCAAAAATCCATCTCAAAGCAGTCCGATCAGCGACACAGAATTGTGCGCCGATCTGAATGAATCAGAGCTCTCCACCGACTCCGATATTTACGCGCTGATGGTGGACAAAGTGGTCTCGGTCACACCGCTCACCCTCGACATGACATCGCGAATCGACCTGAAAGACCTGGAGCAGAGCATTCGACATACCCAATAAGGACTCTGTGGACGCATTCCATTCGCACCGGAGTCCATCGCCATCTAGACCGAGCTCGCTTCGGGGTCGTCTTTAGCAGAGATCGGCACCACCAGGACCGGACGCCTGCTGCGGCGCAGCACTTTTTCGACCGTACTGCCCAGGAAGGTGTAGGCCAGACGCCCTTTACTGTGGTCGCCCATGACCAAAATATCGCAATCGATACGATCGGCGGTATCGAGAATTTCTGAGACCGGATCGCCTTCGTGCACGTAGATCGAGGCCACCAAACCGCTTTCGTCGGGATCTTCCCTCAACTCTTTGCGCAAAAAGGCTTTCAGGCGTTCCAGAATGCCGTCAATGATTTCATCTTCCCGTTCTTTGACAAGCCCCTGATAGGCAGTCTCACCCATACGGATGAGGATCGGGACTTCCATGGCCGGATCGATATTCTTCAGAACATGCAGAATTGTAATACGGCCTTCGAAGGTCTTGGCTAACTGCAGCGCATAGCGAAAAACTTGCGATGCGTTCTTTGACAAATCCGTTAGGTATAAAATATTTTTAACTGTTGGTAACATAAAGGGTTCACAGGGGTGACAGCCCATACTGAGATGAGATGCTCTGCCGGGGCGACGCCTCTTGGAAGCTTTTCATAACATCGTGGGCGGTGACCCCTGAAAAATGGGATTCAGCATATTTCACAGTGTCAAATGTATGCTGCCGGCAACGCCGCCCGATCGCTACGCGGCTTTTGCAAGATATACACCAGGGCGTAGACCATCAATCCAAGCGTATAGACTGCGAATTTTCCCCAAGCAGGACCAAAAGACAAAAGGTCAGCAAAAAAGTAAGGCCGCATCAACATCGCCACCACAAGCAGCAGTAACACTGATTCATAGAGGCGGTTTTTTGCAATAAAATAATTTTGCGTTACATTGGCAAAGGCAAACATCGCCGCCGTCGCTGTGAGAAAGATTAACACAATTTGTCCCCAGGAATACACGTTCCACAAAAGCAAATCGGTGTTGAACACGAACATAAAGGGTAGGAGCGCAGTGCGAATATCGTAGAGAAAGCCCTGAATGCCGGTTGGAATCGGGTCCGACTTGGCGATTGCTGCTGCCGCGTAGGCCGCCAGGCCTACCGGCGGAGTGTCATCGGCTAAAATACCGAAGAAAAAAACAAAAAGATGGGCCGCGATCAAGGGGACCGCAAGGCCGTAGTCACCAGCTAAGCGCACGATCACAGGCGCCGTCAGGGTGGCCATCACCACATAATTGGCTGTAGTGGGCAATCCCATGCCTAAAATCAGGCTGACAACGGCGGTGATGATGAGCAGCAGGATTAAATTTCCTCCGGCAAGCTGATCGATGACTTCCGTCAGCATGTTGCCCAGGCCAAGAGAGACGACGCCGACAATGATTCCGGCTGTCCCGACTGCCACGCCGATGCCCATCATATTCCGGCCGCCGGCCACCAAAGAGTCCCAGATTTGGAACAGACCGTCCAGCAGCCCCTTCTGAAGAGGCTCACCTCTGCGGTGGAACTCAAGCGCGCTTTTAATCAGCATCAAGCCCATGAGGATTGTAATAGCGTAAAAGGCAGCCATCTGCGGCGTTCTTCGAACGATCATTAACTGGTAAATAAGAAAAATCAGCGGGATAAAATAGTACAGACCACTTAACAGGAGTGTGAAAAAATTCGGGAGTTCTTCCTTTGCAATCCCCTTTAGACCAAGTTTTCCCGCTTCAAGATGGGTGATATAAATCAAGGCCGCGTAGGAAACAACCGCCGGGACAAATGCGGCTCGAACAACATCGAAATAATTCATATTACAATATTCGGCAATAATGAAGGCTGCTGCTCCCATAATGGGCGGCATAAGTTGCCCGTTGGTGCTGGCGGCGACTTCGACGGCAGCGGCTTTTTGGGCAGGATAGCCGACTTTCTTCATGATCGGAATGGTAAACGTTCCAGTAGTCACCGTGTTGGCAATGCTGGAGCCAGAAATCAAACCAGTCAAGCCGCTGGCGAGGACAGCTGCTTTTGCCGGGCCGCCACGAAATCGGCCAACGAGACTTAACGCTAATTGCACGAAATATTGCCCGCCGCCGGCTTTATCGAGCATCGCTCCCAGCAGGACAAACAAAAACACCACTGTCGCGACCACATCCAGTGGAATACCGTAAATTCCTTCGGTCGACAACGTGAGCTGCCCTAAAAGACGAGCGAGACTGGCCGGTTTAATCCATAATAATTCCGGAATGATCGGACTCGTCCCGAATAAGATGTAGAAAATAAAGAGGGTGGCCACGACACTGAGGGCCGGACCGATCGAACGGCGCGCCGCTTCCAGCAGCAACACCAGCAATATCATGCCGACGACGATATCGCGTGTCAGAAAGGCCCCCTGCCTCGCGCTGATTCCTTCATAATCCAGAATAATATACAACGCCGTGAACGCTCCAAGCACTGCGCAGACCCAATCATTAACCGGAATCGCTCGCTTGTGTGACAAGAATGACAAAATACCGCTGAAACGGCGTTTTTTAACAGTTGGATAACTGAGATAGACCAAGGCGATCGCAAACGCCAGATGAATCGCCCGCGTATATAACGCACTGAGTAAAATAAATTTGGGCAGTGCCAGTTGAAAAAGGGACCAGCAGCCAGCAATTAATGTGATCAACAGTTGAACTCTGCCGCTGACCTTCCGCGATCCGCATTCCGATTCCTGGGCGATCTTCTCCGCAAGAGCAACAACGCGTTTTTCGGGATGCTCCCGACCGAGATCCTTCCCTTCCTGTTGAGACATATGCACAACTCCTTTCAAGTCTTCTCTTGTTGTTCTTCACCGCAGAGAGACAACACACAAAAACAACCCTTTGCAAAATTTCAGCAACGTAATTAATACTTAAAATGGCGGTAACAAATGGCAAAAACCGGGATGAGAAACAGACACGACTGGTAGAGCTTCAAGAAAAGCACCCGGAGGGATGCTCCTCCGGGTGTCGGCGGATGGTAATCGTTCGTTACATCATGCCAACCTCTTTATAGTATTTCATCGCGCCAGGATGAATCGGAGCACTTAGTCCCTCCAGCATGTTCTCTCTGGTCAAGACAGAGTAGGCCGGGTGCAATGTTTTAAAGACATCCAGGTTCTCGAAAATTTCTTTCGTAACCGCATACACCACATCATCGGGCACATCGGCGCTGGTCACAAGGGTGGCTTTCACACCAAGCGTCTTGACATCTTCATCATTGAGAGCTTGAGGATAGTTCCCCATATCGATCACTGATCGCGCATAATACGGATATTTTTCAATCAGAGTGTCGAGTTCAGAACCGTCAATCGGGATAAAACGTACTTCGCGACGTCCGGACGTCGCTTCCTTAAAGGCGCCGTTGGGATGACCAACAGTATAGAAGAACGCATCAATACGCCCGTCTTGCAGCATTTTCGGAGCCTCTGCGGCTTTCAGGCTTTCTGCGCTGAGATCGTTTTCAGGATCGATCCCAAAAGCCCCCAGCACGTCGAGCGCATTCTGACGCTGCCCCGATCCAGGATTGCCGAGATTCACAGTAGCTCCCTTCAAATCTTCCAGGCTCATGATATTACTGTCTCCAGCTGCAGCCAGAGTAATCGATTCGGGATGGATCGAACAGACTGCACGCAGCTTCTTCTGAGGTGTTCCTTCCCATTCCGCCAATCCTTTCACAGCCTGATATTGCCTGTCGGACTGGGCGATCCCGAATTCCAGATCTCCCGACATAACTGCATTAATGTTGAACACGGAACCACCAGTAGATTCAACGGTGACTCGGAGCCCATATTCCTTTCTTTTTTGGTTGACGATCTTACTGATTGCGCCACCGGTCGGGTAATACACTCCGGTCACGCCGCCGGTTCCGATTGTCACGAACGTTGTCGCAGCCTGCGCATTGCCCGCCGGGCCCGCCATATCAAGAGCCGTCATAGCACACATCACAAGCCCTGCAAACGCGAATACGGTAATTTTCTTCATGTGTTTTCTCCTTACTTTGAGCCAACGATACGCGTAATTAGATTGGGGCTGCCAGACAGATTCTGATTATTCTTCTGAAGTATTTCCCTGTGAACTGACAGCCCAGGACATACGCAGGAAACACTCCCTGCTGTTCTACAACTCAGCTCTGGAATGCAGATCTGCTTTAAGATCTTCTCTTCTGCACTCACGAAGCTCTTTTTATCGGTCACGAGGCAAGTCCCCTCTTCTCATAAGCAGGGAGGAGAAAAGAGGAATGTCAAGAAAAAAATAACGATATTGTAATAATTTTTATCATTACCTACAACATTGACGATAATAAAGAAGAAACTCGGGCGCTCCTCCGAAGAATGGCATACCAGCAGACTTACGCAGAGAGACGTTCAGCGTTTTTCTTCAATTGTTTTTTTAGCAAGTGCACACAGCAGCAGGCCGCTTCCGAGAAGCAGGTACGTTGAGGGTTCCGGCACAGCTACTGATTCCAGCACCCGCGCAGAGGTCGTATTGCTCTGGCGGTCACGAATGAACGGCGTATGCCATCCCACAAAATATGCCGTCAATACCGCTGTATTTTCTACACGTTCCCGCACCAACGCATCCTGATTGACGAGTACGTCAAATGAGATTTCTATCGCGTCACCGGATGCCAGCTCTCCTGCATATTCGAGCTGATCAGAGAAGTTCAGCTCGACTTTTTCATCATTAATTTCGAGACTGGAGGCGATGTACTCGACCAAGGGACTCAACGTATCGGAAATCACCAGAGAAATCGCTGATTGAAACGTATTCACGGCAGAAATGCTATACGAAATCGTATCACCTCTACAGACAAAAGGCTGTGACGGACTTCCTCCCCGATCTCTATGCAGCGTCTGTTCTTTTGAGAAACGAATTTCTCCAGAGTCTTCTTCAAACGTCGCGGTGATCTGTGTATCTCGATCCATCGTCACACGGCAGACGGTCTCCGTCCCACAATGTGCTTCCGACCATCCGGAAAAAATATACCCGGGTCGTGCTGTTGCAACAAGTTCGACAGAACTCTCTTCCTGATAGAGTGCAACAGCTTCCACGCAGCCCTCTCCACAATCGATTCCGGCCGGCTGGCTGACGATCGTTCCATAGCCGCTTTTATGAATGGTTAATTGATGAAAAGCGCTTTCTCCCTGAAAATATTGTGTTGTCGGATCGTCTCCAAATCGTATAATCGCATAACCGTTTTCACCGCTCGTATTTTTGAGAGCTAAAAGTACAGAGTAATTTCCCGCTTGACGCCCGTCAGGAACCGTATAATCATATTCCCACTTCCTGTCATGTTGTCCTACCTTGATATCATGCTCTTTGGGAGAGGGAAACTGATAGGGGTCTTCGAGGAGGTCCAGACTTAACGCGACCCGTTCAATGGCCTGACCATCTGGAACGGTGATGGTAAAATGAATTGTCTCTCCGGAATTGACCTGTGACGCAGAGGCTTCGGCTCGTAATCTTACAGGATAATTCCGGCATTGTCCTTCGAGCAGCGCTGTCCCGTTTACGAGATGATCCGAGAGTCTGTTCAGATACACTTCCAGATTATCATAGCCCTCTACTCCAGTATACCTGACAGAGAGCTGCTTCCCGGTATGATCTTGCGTCAGGGGGTCGAGTCCATTGCAAATCTCCCATTCATCCGGCATACCGTCATCATCAGAGTCCAGCGGCGGCAGCGGAGCCTCACTCCAGTCAAATTGCAGAGCGTCATTTCTGGGCGCGCGGCTCCAGTGCGTCGGATCGATTTCCTCCCGTTCCACCCAGCTCATCAGACGTCGATCCATCGGATCACGGGGGAAAGCTCCGACATTTTGAATCATATACTGCACGAGTTGCTCGGTCGGAGTATACTGAATCGTGGGATAGCTATGACGGCTGGAACGATGGATTCCCGGTACCGGATTCGTATTTGGATGAACGTAGGTTGCCCAGCCAAAAAGTTCAAAGTCGCTTGAATCAGGGTATATGTTCATCTTATTGCCGGCAACGTAGAACGCGTTGTCGGAATTATCGCCGTAAAAAGCCCACATCCCGAATTGATACGGCGATGAGTAGCGGCTATCACGAACGTAATAGTAATTATTCACCAAATTGACATTATATTTGTGATTCATCGGACTTTCATCAAGATATGACCCCTTAAAGACGATCGGAGTCCCGGCATCCCACATCACATTATTCGAGAGTTCCAACTCCATGCTGTTCCCGTCCCGGCAGTAGGAATCGTCTTTGTCGTCGCTGCAGTCAACCTGAGGCATACGGCCCTGTATGCGGTTAAACATATTGTGATGGAACGAGATTCTCGTATTCGGTTTTTGGTACGATCCATACTTCACCAGAACACCGCCTCGGTCGGCATGAGACCCCAGTGTCTCGGCAAACAGAGAGTTCTGAACGCTGAAATTTTTATTATACGAAATTTGCATGACCTCGTCACTCGCTCTGCCGAAAGAACAGTGATCCAGTATGACGTTTTGGGCATTATTGAGGCGGATTGCATCGTCAAGTGCATTCTCGCGCCCGGCAGGACGAGAGCGCAGATGGCGGATAATCATATTATCGACATCACAGCGTTCCGCGCCGTTGCACGAGGTAAAAAGTCCGGGAAGAATCACCCCTCCGGGAGATGTGTGGCCAGCAAGAGTAAAATCGCCATGCTCTATATGAGTGGTATGAATCCAGGAAGAACCGGGCGAGATAAGCCCGCTTATTTTAAAGAGAATATATCGGGGCTTCAGCATGTCAGGATTTTCATGAAGATACCCAAGCGCTTCATTGAGCGAGCCAGGACCTTCAGGATTCAAATTCGTGACATACACGACATCACCGCCTCTTCCTCCGCTGGCATTGGCCCCAAACCCCTCTGCTCCGGGAAAAGCCCGAAGCTCTGCGGCTGATTGCACAGGAAGCAGGGCACAAAACCCTACTACAAGAATCGTTACAACGTAGAAAACTGTTAAAGGGTATTGTAAAAAGTTCATTCGATTATTCATCATTGTGAAAATTTCAGAATCCGGACAGTACGCTGCATTACAGTGAAAACCTCCGGAGAGAAACTGCAGAATTCATTCCAGTCATACATGCTTCCATGGTCACATGGCCTTCAACTTCTTTAACAGCAAGTGCTATGCCATGCCAGCACTTCACTGGAAACCGCCTTCAAGATGACAGATACAGGACTGGAAACGTCTGGCAGGAAAGCTAAGTCGCGCGACACAGAACCCAAGACATGAACGTCTCTTTCAAAACGTTTTATCGGAATCCTGTGAACAGCGCATGAGGGATTTTTCCCAGTTACGTTCTAGTGGGGAAATTTTTCCTGGTAGGGAGATGCAAACAGTACGCTCAATATACTGCTTATGAACAAAATATGAAATGCTATGATAGTCTCCTCTCATGAGCACGGCGCAGCAAAGTGTCGTATGCCCATGCAAGACCAGCGCTCTTATGGAGTATTTGACACATACTCGCGCAGACCAGCAGTCGAATCACGTAGAAAAAAGAACTTATGACGCCCCAAGCACTCACACGTGTTCTATTCAAATGACCGAGAGCTGATTCAACAGGCTGAATAACTCGTCACCGTACAAATGGGACGCTGCCTCAGGCAAGACCGAGAGTTTCCTGATACACTTTGATAATTGATGCTGTATGCGCCTCAAGGCTGAACAGACGTTCCACTCGCGCCCGTCCCTCTGTTCCCATATTTTTGCGGAGCGTTGGATCGCCGAGCAACTGTAACACAGCTTCTGCCAACTCCCCTGGAGCGTGGGGCTCCACCAGAAAGCCGGTCTTACGATTCTCCACGACTTCGGGAATCCCCCCGACTCGTGTCGCCACAATCGGCTTAGCACAGGCCATACCTTCAATCAAACAACGGCCGAACGGCTCAATATGGGACGCACAGACCACAACATCCAGCTGCTTTACCAATTCAGCGACATTGTCCACTTGGCCGTGAAAGTGAACCCGATCCGACAGACCGAGCCCTTGCGCATACTGTCGTAAAATGCTCAGGCGTCCCTGCTGCTGGATATCAGCACCGATAATATCGTACTGGGCATGATGGCCCTGCTCCGTGAGATTCGCAGCCATATCAAGGAAATCCTCATGCCCCTTAATCGGCTGAAGATTAGCGATAATCCCAATACGGGGCGTCACGTTGTCAGAAGAGCTCGGACTAAACGTATGAATATCAACACCATTATACACAATCCACTGACGAGCTGACGGACAGGCTTGTTCCAGAAATCCTCCCACCTCTCGCTGAATCGCTTCACTGATAAATATAAAGCCAAAGGGTTTCGGCAAGCGCTGAAAAAACCAGGCATAACTCTCTTCCGAGGATGGAAAGCGAATATGGCAGATGAGCGGAATCCCGGTGCTATGGGCTGCCATGACGATCGAACGTCCTCCCTGCAGGCCGTTGGCATGGATAAGAGCAATCTGATCAGAGCGAAGAAATTGCTTCCAGCGCTGCCAGGCGTGATAGCTTCGCAGAGGACTTCTCCAGCTTGGCTGATACGGAGCTATCACTTTGACATCAACGTGAAGTGATTGAATCAACTTGACCATCGGCCCTTCTTCAGGGCAGACAAAATGCGGATGAAAACGGCTCCCTTCCAAGCCTCGCAACAAGGTTTCCATACTGCGATTTCCGCCGCCGATTTTGGATGAATTCTCAAGATAGCCGACATGAACAGGAGCGTGTGATGTCATGAGCGTCGCAGTGTCGAATACAGTGCAGCCAATCCCGGATGAATTTTGTGCAATTCTTCGCGAAGGCTGCCTCTTTCTTCACAATTGAGATAGGGGCTAATAAGTAAGATCAGAGGAAATGCCGCTGCAAACACCAGCTCTTTAAGGCATTCCAGCACAGCATCAGGAAAAAAATACAGATTATTCAACAGCGCCAGAGCGCTTCCCAAGACAAATAAGACGGTCAACCTCCGGAATTCAAAAGGAATGGGATAAATTTTTTGAAACAGTGCATAACCGGAAAAGCTGAACACGGCGTAGGTGGCCACTGTGGTCCAGGCAGCAGCAATATAGCCGTATCGTGGAATTAAGAGCCAGTTTAAGGCGATGTTGACGGCGGCTGAGAGGGTATACGCGATTGGGAGATACCAGGTTTTATTTTTAATGAATGCGCCGATGATAAAAAATTGATGAAAAGAGTACAGGCACATGCCGAGACCGACAATCTGCACAATCTTCCACGCCTCAAAATAGTCCGGAGCAGCGATAATTTTGATCATGGTGGGCGCCATGACGATCATACTATACTGGCAAACAACATACAAGGTCATAAAATAGGTGGTGATTTTGGCAAACGTTCTTTGGTAATGTTCCTGTTTTGCGATTTCATACATCGCCGCCGCATTCCAAATTCGCCCAAACGACCCAAGAATGAGGAAATTCAGCATAAAAGGAAAACGATAACCAAGGCCGTAAATGCCCACATCAGATAACGAGCCGAGCTCACGCAGTAAATAGCGATCGACCCGATGCATCAGGGATGAACTGAGTGCATTGGGTATAAACGGCAGGCCGAACTTCATCATACTCCGGAGCATTGATAGCCGGAGGGGAAAACTATTATGGCGTCCAACATAGATGATGAGCCATAGGCCGACCACACCGGTTGAGAGAAGTTCCCCGTACAACATGCCTTTTGCGCCAAGATGCATGACCACGATAAAAAGCAGATTCGCTCCGATATTCAATACTAATTTAAGCAGCGAAGCGACCAGAAAGAGCTTGGACTTTTTTTGAATGTTCAGGTAATTATTTCCGGTCGTTAACATCGCCTGGAAAAACAATAACACGATCCCCAGGTTGATAAAAACCGCAAGAGAAGCCTCTCCCAGCAGCAGGCGGGACGCAGTCCTGTTGAAGAAGAACAGACCCAGCGACCACAGTAAAGAAGAAATACAGATAAACCAGAATGACGTCCCCACCACTGCTTTCTGCTCATCCAATGACTCGCTGCTTTTATAAAATTTGGCTGTTGCCGGCACGAACCCGGCCAGAAGAATGACAATGAGCAAACTTCTGATACTATCGATAATTTCGATGATGCCATAGTCTTCCGGAGACAGATACCGGGTATAAACCGGCAGTAATACAATGCTGGCCAGCGAACTGGCCAGTCCGCCAACCATATACAACAGTGAATGAAATCCGAGTTCTTTAACGGTCTTTCGGAGCATACGCGTATTATCCTGAAGTACTCATCAAAGCCTTATATTTTTCAAAGACTTTTTGATGAGTCATTGTTAACGCAAATGACTTGCCGTGTTCTCCCATCTTGTTTGCCAGGTTGTTATCTGAAAGTATCTTCAAGATTCCATCTGCGATTGAATCGGCATTATCCCCATCTACGAGCAGACCGGTGTTTTCATGCTGTACAGCATCGGGGACGCCGCCTGAATTTCCTCCTATCACGGGCTTTTCAAGAAAACCAGCTTCCAGAAATACGATCCCGAATCCCTCCACATCTCCAGCAGGGCCAACCCTGTTTGGCATCATAAAAAGATCGCAGGCCGCATAATACTCGGCTAAGGCGTCATGCGCCACTTCTCCGCACCAAATAATATGATCGCTCACGTTAAGTTGATCAGCGAGTTCTTTCAGCACACGCATCCGCGTTTTGGCCTTGTCTGTTAACGAGCTTACAATAACATATTTCAGGCCGGGAAACTGTGATACGACTTTGGGCAAGGCCCGGATGACATTGTCGTGCCCTTTCCGTTCCTGCTCCAGACGACCGACGGTCAGCAGGATAGGCTCTCCCTGAAAACGCGTTCTCAATGCAGCGACGTTTTCAGAGTTCACGTGTTGCAGAAAATCCGTATTAAAACCAGGATACACAACCGCTGTCCGAAGATCTTTTCCGGCAAGGTCTTGTATCAATTTTTCAGTGGATCGAGAGTTTGCCAGATTCAGTCTGGCGGCCCGGACCACACGCTGAATGAGAAAGCGCTCTATTTTGTAGTTCTGAAACACGGTCACTTCATCGCCGTGGACGTTACTGACAAAGGGTTTCCGGCATAATTTTGCAAGAATATATGCAGCCACTCCCTCTGGAAAAGGTCTGGCACACTCGATCACCTCAATATTCTGACGACGTATGACCGCAAACCCGGTCTTTACAAGTCGCCACACAACCCCCAGCCACTCATAATATTTCGGCCCATCCCAGGGAAGGGGAACTCTGAGAATGCTATAATCCACTGTGGCATCGAAGGCTTCGCTGTTCTCAACGGTGTTCGTGAGCACAACAAGCTTTTCCGGGGGATAAAGACCAAAACGATTGGCAAACATGGTACATGACCCTCCAATAACCGGAAGGTACAGTTCAGACAAAAACAGTGTTTTTTTCAGGCTCAAAAGTCACACTCCTTGCTTACATCTGATAGCAACATCGTCATAGTTTTTACTTTTTCATCCTGCGATCTTTCGGAAGAGTCCTCCCAGTGTGCCGAGAATCCTCGCCGGAAAGTACACGGCATAAAACTTCAGCGCGTCAAACAATGTTATCTGATCCCGGCCCTTTATATATAAACGTGCGGCATAAAGACATGCAGGCAGCACGGCCGCCAGCGCACTGATCAGAGCCACCCGGAAAGAGCCGCCAAGCGCCGAGAAGATCATCACCAGCAGAAACAGGGTCTGCCAGAATGGGACAAGCAGGCTGGGATATTCCCGTAAAGGGATTCTGCGTCCCTGCAATGATTGCACGTTCGACTGGGCCCGCCAGATTTCCTTGCGAAACATTTCTCCATACTCCTGATCTTCTCCCAAATGGATGTACCAGCTCTTCGAGCTGTAATATAACTCGCCATATTGATGGACAGCATCAGTAAAGTAATAATCTTCACACGTCACCAGGTGTTCTGGAAAACCGCCGACTTTGTCAAAGGTCGAGCGCGCGAGCAACAGATTGCGGCCTGGGAGAAATTGTACGGGACAGTCCAGTTCAGCGTTACTCAGAAGCACGCGAATTGTTTCCAGCCGCCCTCCGTCCGGGCTTTTCTTTTGTGCAGCACTGACTAACACCCGCTCAGGCTGACGCTGAATCTCACGCAACATAACCTCGATCCAGTCGGGAGCGAGTTGAATGTCAGCGTCCAGAAAGGCCAGAAAATCTCCCGAGGCATGCTCCACACCAGTGTTTCGCAATGTGGAAATGGTCTCATGCTCAGGGCGGAAGAGGATACGAAAAGCGCCCAGACGTTCTTGCGGGACATAGGGGCACGTCAGCTCCCGGTTCTGCGTTACCACAATGATTTCGATGTTACTCAGATCCCATTCCTGCGCCAGCACTGATTGAATGGTCAAGGTCAAGAGCTCTTCCCGGCCTTTGTGGGGGATAATACATGAAATGCGCATCAATGGTCCTCGTGTTAAGATTCAGAGACAGCCGAGCCTATCGCCTCGTCAAGACGGCTCAGGTTGTTCTCCCAGTTATAATGATCTTCTATACACTTCCTGGCTCTTTCGGCCACTGTTCTTCGCAATGCCGCGTCGCGTATCAGCGAAATGACTTGCCGCGCAAAGTCCTTAGCGTCGTCTTCGACAAAGACATCCCGACCAGGAGTTGCAGTCAAGCCTTCAAAGCCCAATGAGCTGATGACCACCGGAACGCCGGCAGCCATTGCCTCCAAAATTTTATTTTGCACTCCCCTGGCAATACGCATAGGCGCTACAAACACGGCAGCCTTATGAAGATACGGCAGAACACTTTCAACAAACCCCGTCACAGTAACACCAGGCAATTCTTCTGCCAGCTGCCGTACGGCTTCAGAGGGCTTACTCCCTACAATCGACAGAGAAACGTCAGGAATTTCTTTCCGAATGCGAGGGAGAATATCATGACAGAAATACTGCATTGCTTCTATATTGGCAAAGTAGTCCATCGCCCCTGTAAAGACTAAGTTATGTGAATCATATTCTCCGGATCCCGGATGAAAGACGCGAAAATCGACTCCATTCGGCAATGCCGTCAAAGCGTCCCAGGCGCTGACAAGTCGATGAAAATCCTTGACCTCCTGTTCCGACACAAGAAATCCATGCTGAAAACGCTTCGTGATTTGAGACTCATAGGCCCGAAGCTTACGACTTTCCCGTCGGTAAATCACAGTCCATGGAAATTGAGCATATTTCGCATATTGCGCCCATTTTTCAGAATCGACATCAACAAAATCAATGATGGCAGGGATCGGACAGTTCTGAGGCACATATTGCGCCATTGATGAACAGTACACAAAAATCAGATCATACTCCCCGCGTTGTATCGACGTTCGGACAAGGTCCGCCAAGCGGGGAGAATAGAAAAACGGCAGCGTCAAAGGATTTGATGTTGTAAGGGACAGTAACGCCCGCATCTTCGACTGCAGTGGAGACTGATAGACAACCTTTACAGACCGGCAGAACTTCTGTAGTTTATGCTCGTAGCGAATTTCCTGCTCATCATCAGTCAAGCAAAGCAGTGCAACCTGGTGACGCCGGGCCAGATAACGGATTTCATGAAATGAGCGAAGTTTATCTCCTTTGTTCGGAGGATACGGAACCCGCTGTGTAAGGAACAGGATATTCATGAATTCGTCTCCATCAATGACTCATAAACCGCTTCGACTGCTTTGAGGCGCTGAGTGAAAGAAAATTTTTCGCAGACACTTTGCCGGCCGTTCTTGCGTAATTTTTCAGCAAGTGCTTCATCGTTCAACACGTTGAGCGCTGCCTTTGAAATGCCGTCAACATCCCCAACCTGAAACAAGAGGCCGTCATGCCCATCCTGTATTATCTCTCCGACGCCGCCGACCTTGGTATAGATCACCGGCGCTTCCATGGCCATGGCTTCAAGGGCGGTATTCGGCGTTCCCTCGATACGGGCGGTGGAAAGGAATACATCCAGCCCGGCATAAATTTTTATCGTGTCGTGACGGAAGCCCAGAAAACGGATATTTTCTGACAGGCCAAGATCAGCAACTTCTTGCTCTAACTCGTCGCGATCAGGGCCATCACCGACGATCAGGAAATAACAGTCCGGACGTTCGGCAATGACTCGCTGTGCGACTTTAAGGGTTGTCGGCAAATCTTTTTCATAGCGTAAACGCCCGACCACACCGACCACTTTTGCAGAAACAGGCAGCGACAGTTCATCCCGAATCGTTTCGGGAACGTTTGTGCGCTGCCAGGCATCCGTGTCAATGGCGTTATGAATAACCGTAATCTTCTCTGCCGGAAGGCCCCGGGCCACCATAAACTCTTTCAACGCACATGATACGGCGATAATTTTGTCGTAGTGCTTTAACAGCTTCAAATTCAGCCAGGTATAGAATTTCATTTTCAGGCTGTCGTGATCCTGCCAGAGGTGGGCCGTAAACAGGCGTTTCACTCGCGGGTTCAGCAAGGTCGCCAGATAACCGACAACACAGGTTTTATGATCTCTGGTATGAATGATGTCAATCTGATGCTGCTTGATCAAGCGCCGGACACGTAAAATATTGTCAAGATCGAGTTTTTTGTATTCCGGAACTTCGTGAATTGTCAAGCCCTTAGCTCTGGCCCAATTGCCAATTTGGAAATCTGTGTCGTACGCGCCATGCATATACATCAACACGTGAGTGAATTTTGCGGGGTTGGCTTTTTCTGCAATCAACAACACTGTTTTATCCGGACCGCCACCAGTGGTATACGTGCTGCGACATTGCATAATATTGATCGGCATAACTAAGATTCCTCCTCTGTGTCTGGGGTGTTTGTCCCGATAATTTCAGCAGGAACACCGCCGACAATCATATTGTCGGGGACTGGTTTCACCACAACAGCATTTGCCCCGATCGTCACATGATTACCAATCGTGATGTCTCCAAGCACTTTGGCTCCGGCCCCTGCCAGAACATGACTGCCGACAGTGGGCGGCTCGCCACGCCCTCCTTTATCACCGAACGTCACACCATGATAAACCGTACAATGCTCCCCCATTGTGACATGGGAGTGAAAGATAATTCCTCCAAAATGATGAATACGCAGGCCTTTGCCGATATCAGCTTCCGCTGGGATGGAAATGCCAGTCACGATTTCCGTCAAGCGCTCGATGATAAAGCGGAACGGTTGTGTTGGAATACCTCGCACATAACACCATCGAAAGATACGATAGACGACAATCGCCTGAAAACCTTGCGAAACTAATCCTCGCAGCAGGATGCGCCACGGGCGTCCTCCGCCGGTCTCTTCTGAAAACCTCGCCAAATCGGCTTTAACATATTCAAACATCGTTGTTCAGTCATTTTTCGGCTGAAGGCGCGGTAAACGCTTTCAACCAAAACTCTAAAATCATCAAAGAATTTAACAGATAATCATGATTCACCTTCCCCGTAGTATGCTCGGAAAAAATCTGGTGAACATAAGCTTTGTCGACAAAATCAAGATAGCGCGATTGCGGGCTGAACAAGGTGTCATGAACCAGATCTTTCAGCTCGTGACGAAACCAGACACTCGTGGGATGGCTGAACCCGCGTTCTTTTTTATGAAAGAGGATTTCGTCGGGAAGCAAGCCCTGAATGGCTTTCTTATAGATGAGGCGGGCACCATCATCTTCTGCGCTCGGCTGCCGGATTTTAAAATGCTGCGGGGTCTTGAGCGCTTGCTCTGCCAGACGGAAATCCAGAAACGGCATACGATTGACAATATGATTTGCAGAGGCCATACGCTCATTTTTAAACACCAGATCATCCGGCAGAAAGGTTTTAATCAGCCCATAATGGTAAATATTAAGCGGATCGCGCAATGCGGTTTCTGCGATGTAGGCTTTCCCAACGCTCAAAGGATCGAGAGTGCTGAGCAAAGAATGGTTTTTCATGACTGGTGTACGATGATCGTAAAACGAAGGAATCCAGGTCAAGTGGCGCTCATCATCCGCCAAGCCGATCCGATACAGCAATCGCAGCACTTTATGAGGCAGCGTATTCCCGAGCGGAATGGATGGAAAGAGCCGGTGTAAGACTCCCTGCCGGAAGCAGGAGGGAATCCTGAGAAAGCGTTGAAATTCCCGCTCGCCGTGCGAAGTTGTCGAGCAAAAAATCTGATCGGCGCCGATGCCGTCAAAACCAACGCTGCAACCCGTTTCTTTCACAAGTTCAAAGGCTTTATACATGCCGACATACGCATGATCATTCACTGGACTGTCAAGAAACGCAGCAGCCTGCTGAAAAATTTTCGCAAACTCATCTATCCGCAGAATCGCATTTACTTTCTCGATCGGATAGCGCTGATACATAATCTGCTGAAGCGGCGCATCGCTGAAATACTGCTCATCAAACGCAATGGAGCAACCCGGAAACGATTGAGTCTTCTTGTGCGTGACAAGCGTGGCTGCAATCAAACTGCTGTCGATTCCACCGCTTAACAAACTTCCGAACGTCCCGCCATAGTCTGCCCGAAGTCTGATCGAATCAAGAATCAACTCGCGTAGCTCTTCAGTAAAATCATCTTCTGTTCGTGAATACTCTTCCTGAATGTCTTTCAACCCCCAATAGTCATGCTCCGCGATTCTTCCCTGGTGATAGACTGCCACCGTTCCCGGACGCAGACAGTACACATCCTCAAACATTGTATACGGCGGGCTGATGGCAGTGGATGAGAGATAGCGATAAATCCCTGTTTCTGAAAGCGCAGGCGAAAACAGTCCGCTCTGCAGAAGCGCCTGCAAGCCCGATGCAAAGAGGAGACTATTTTGCTGAATCGTGTAAAACAGGCTGCGGCCTCCAAGATGGTCTCGAGCCATATACACACTATTTGCATCTCTATCCCACAACACGATCACAAAAATGCCGTTCAAATATTTCGGGAAATCTTTCCCAAATTTCTCATACAACGGGATGATCGTAGAAAAGACCGACTCCTTGTCAGGAGATACGAGCGCATCACCAAGCAGCGACCCAAGTTCACGCTCATTGTAAATTTCTCCTTCAATCACTGCAACAATGGATTCGGAAGCATTTTTAACAAGTGCCCGGGATACATACTGCTCTGAGCCGCGCACACCGAGTCCCAGGCAAGGGGAATGCCGGCGATGCACAGCCTCTGTGTCGCCGCCCCGGCCTGCAATTGCGTCAAACATCTTTCGGATCACATCATCAAGTGGTCTCTCTTCGCTGGATACTACCCCAAAAATAGAAAACATGCTGCCCCCCCTTTAGCTATGCTTCACATATCGTTACACCACAAAATGATTACGAGGATCGCTTTCCATCAACGGCTTTATAATATACGTCCGTATACGTCTTCACCATATTTTCCAATGAAAACAGCTCATGGACCCGTTTTCTGCCAGCTTTCCCCATACGGTGCCGCAGTTCTTCATCGAAGAGCAGTTTCAGGATCATCGCCGCCATTTCATCTTCATTATCACTTTCTACAAGAAAAGCAGTTTCCTGATCGATCACAACTTCGGAATTACCGCCGACCCGCGTGGCGACGATCGGGAGGCTTGACGCCATCGCTTCTAATAATGAAACTGATGTGCCTTCACTGAACGATGGAAGAACAAAAATATCAAAGACCTGCAGGAGTTCGGGAATATCATCTCTTGCTCCTAAAAACACAGCCTTTTCTCCAAGCTCAAGCGACAGTGCCAAACGCTTCAATTTGTCTTCGTCCGGGCCGTCTCCAACAATCAGCAATGAGGCCTGCGGAGCGTGTTCAAGCACATTTTTAAACGCCCGTAAAAGCAAAGGATGGTTCTTGACATGGTGCAGGCGGGCAACGATTCCGATAAGAGGCCCATCGTGCGAAATCCCGATCGAGCGCTTCTTCACGGCAGGATCGATATCCAGCGAAAAGCGTTGCAAATCAATCCCGTTATAGATCACCTTAATTCGGTGCGTTGGAAAATTTTCATATATCGCTAAATTCTCTTTCAGACTTTGAGAAATTGCGATAATTTCATGGGTAAAAAGACTGAGAAAAGGATTCACCAGCCGTCGTTTCCATTTTTTACGATAAGGAAACGCAATACCGTGTTCCGTAAAAACCAGTTTCGGACGATACACAGCCCCGCGAAGTTTGCAATAAAGGCTCGCAAGAAGTCCGTAAAAATATGGAGTATACTGCTGCGCGTGTATTACGTCAATTCGCTCATCCTGGATAATATGATAGAGCTTTGGGATCAGAGTCCAGTCTACACCTGGCACTCTATGCAGTTGATAGACCTGCCGGCCATCGTTCTTCAGAACTTCACCAAAATGCCCGAACTCATCAAGACAGCAGACAACGGGACGAACCTTGTGCTTGTCGACGTGTCGGACGATATCATAGACAAGCTTTTCGGTTCCGCCGAACACAAGGCTTAAAGCGATTTGTAGTACATTAATCGGTTTTTTCATACATTTCCTGTGGAGAGAAATAGCTCGATCTTTCAATACCAAGGTGTTTCTTCACAACGCAGCGCTCATGCCGATATATCTTTCATGCGCATTATTGACACACAAACGACCAGAGAGTAAAATATGTCTCACAAGAACGATTCCTCCTGGAGAGACATGTCCGCTTCAGTATGAAAAGGATTCCGGCAAATGTTTACACGCTTGTCCAAACATGATCTCCTCTTCGCCATCTTCCTCCCCCATTGCTTCCCGCCGGAGTTTCGCCTTACCCAAATTTGCGACAATCCCTCCCATAGCTAAATGCCAGTAAAAAAAATCTACCAATTCAAGGTTGAGAAAGGTCATACAGATGATCCACCCAACAAGTCCGGCCTCAAGAGCCATGGCAAAAGAATGTATGTTTATTCCATCAACGATCCGAGGGTATCGACGAGGGATAAAGTGAAGCTGCAGCCAGACAAACGCGATCAAGATGCACCAGAGAGGAAAGACAAGCAGCCCTCCGCTGACCAAAACGTTAATTTGCGTGTTATGAATGGCTTTTCCTCCCTTACCTTCATGATAAATCAATGCAAATTCTTCCGGATCCAGGACCTCCGAAATAACATCAAAATGCCGGGCATAGATATGGGGATACACTCGCATCCCAACCCCTGTCACCCAGTACTGCGGTTGAGTTCTGTAGACCTGAAGCGCCCCTTTCCACATCGCAATTCTTCCCGCTGATGAGCCTTCGCGTTCGACCTCTCCGCTTTCCACATCCTCTTTTCCGAAGATCGTTGACAAGCGTTTGGTATACTCATCAAAAAAGCCCTCCGGAGCTAAGTTGATGAGTACGCCGATCAGGACTCCTCCGACAAGCACAAGAGTACCCAACATTTTAATTTTCTGGGTGAACGGCGACCGGATAAAAATGTAGCCCATGACACCGATTAAACCGAGAAACGCCCCTCGGGAACCACCGAACAGAATAAAGATCGTAAACACCAGAAAAGACGGTATTGCCACAAAGACTCTGATCCACTTTTTCCGGCTGAACAGAAAATAATAAGTCATCGGGAAGAGCATGACATATACAGAAGAAATATCGTTAATATCGGACAACTGCTCGCCGCCCAGCCCTTCCATACGGGTGTTTCCTCCAAATTTTTGTTGAATGCCCCAGATCGCTAACAACGTAAACAACACAAGGCTCATCGCGTAATATAATTCGAACTTTTTCGCGCTGTTGATCGACTTGGCCATCACAAAAGTGTACAGCGTCATCTTCCAAAAACTTATCGTCCACATCCAGCTCAAATTTTTATTTAAAGAAAAAGCTGAGACAATGCTCATACCGATAGCAAGCAGCCAGAATATCTTTTGTTGAGAAGACACAGGGGTGAATGCAGGAGTGAGCTTCTCGGAATTTTTATTAATCAGCCATGAGATAAAACACACGAGCTGTGTCATGAGATAGATCCGACCGGCAGCACTCTTATCTCCCCACATCAATTGCTCGGGACGAATAATGTTCGCCAACGTATAAGAAAGGACACCATAGTAGGGATCATGAAATGCAATAATCAACGGGGTCCAAAATATAAAAATGACTATCAGGCGTCTCATGGCTGTAACGGGGACACAAGAAAAATACGGTTGAGTGACAGCTTTAATCCTTCACGATTTCTGCACACATACTCTAAGACGAAATCATGAAGGAGCGATGGCTGAGTGTCAAGTAAATTTGGGGAAATTTGTGTTTGTGCCACGCTGCAGGGACACACAGAACGTCTGCCTCCCTCGAATCCTGGAGCGTAGAAGTCTAGACAAAAATCCGAGAGGAAGAAAAGGCTGTCACTTCAGGAATATCAATTCGCTCCACACGTTCCCACGCATTGTTATGCAATTCTGGCGGCAGCTTGTGTCCGGCGAGATAGCCCCAACACTCAGGATGGGCGAGAGTGGCTTTCACAAACTGCGTATGCAAGGCATGCCCGCCTTTGAACACCTTAATATGTCCCAGCACCGGATGACCCAGAAATGCGAGGTCACCGAGAAGATCCAAAATTTTATGGCGTACCGGTTCATCATGGTAGCGCAGAGAGTCATTCATGATGCGATCTTGCGCAAAGACCACAGCATTATCCAACGACCCGCCTTTCGATAAGCCCATCTTCAATAAGGTTTCAACCTCTTCGTACAGACAAAATGTCCTGGCATGGGAGATTTCGTTGATATACCCCCGAGGAGAGAGCTCGAACGTTTTGGACTGCGTCCCGATCAGAGGATTTGGAAAATCAATGATATATGTCACCTTGAAGCCGTCATAAGGCTCGACTGAAAGAATCCCGTCTTTATGTCTCACCTCAAGTGCTTGATGGAACTGTATCACGCTATTGGCGGCCTTTCGTCTGATAATACCGGCATCGAGAAACATGTTTACAAAGCAGGCGGCACTGCCGTCCATCACAGGGGCTTCATTGCTGTCGATTTCGATCGTGAGATTGGTAATTCCCAGGGCATATGCTGCCGAGAGGACATGTTCGACCGTTTTGATCGAGCACGTACCGTCACTTATTGTCGTCGCATAACTTAAATCGCTGATATTGTGAGGCTCAACCCGCAAGACAGGATGTCCTTCAAGGTCGATTCGCTTAAATATAATGCCCGTTCCAACGGTCGCCGGTTTAAAGGTCATCCTGACAGGATGACCGGTATGCAGACCGATTCCGGAACAAGAAATCTGTTTTTTAAGATGTTTCTGCATGTACATAACTTAAAAAATCCTTTATTGTCTATACGAAAAATCGCGCACTATGCGCGGCGTGTCTCCTGTAAAATAGCATCTCAACGCGTGCACTCGAGAGAACAAGCAAAAATGATACCAGACCATCGAGGAACCTTGCTCTCTGTTACTGACAAACGCATTTGTGGGAAAATGGAATTTCCTGCAGAGCAACAGGACTGTATACTTTATCATACAGTCCTGTTAAAAAATATATACACTTTGCAGGTGACGCTTATTTTTATTGACAAATACACAAGGCATCCTTCAAGTATGAAAGGGATGGTATAAGCACTGTTACTTGTTCCGACTCATGGAGCAGTCCAAAAAGGAGCACATGTATTATGCAACAGACTCACAAGATCACTAAAGGCGTCATCGCGGTCGCTGGTTCGGGAACCCGCTTCCTGCCGGCGACAAAATCACTGCCCAAAGAAATGCTGCCGATCGTAGACAGGCCAATCGTACACTATGTGGTGGAAGAAATGGTACAAGCCGGTATCACGGATATTGTCTTCGTCACAAGAGCGGATAAAAAAGTCCTGGACGACTATTTCGATCGCAATTTTACTCTGGAATACGAGCTGAAGCAAGCCGGGAAAACGAAATATCTCAAAGAGGTCGAACGCATTTCGCAAATGGCCAATTTCATCTCTATCCGGCAAAAAGGCCCATACGGAAACGGCACACCTGTTCTGAACGCTCAAAGCTTTGTGGGAGACGAGCCTTTTGTCTTTGCATTTGGAGACGATCTCGTCAAATCTGCGGTCTCTTTCACGAAACAACTTCTTGACAATTACGAGCACAATCAGTCCCTTGTCGTAGGTTGCCAGGAAGTCGAACCGGAAGAGGTGAGTTCTTACGGAATCATCAAACTCAGAGAAAACAGTGCGCTCATGGAGGTAGAAGGAATTGTTGAAAAGCCGAAACCGGAAGACGCGCCGTCGCGCCTGTCGAGCATCGGGCGTTTCATCCTGTTCCCTGAAATCTGCGAAATCCTCAAGGAATGCCCCCTGGGTAAAGGCGGCGAACTCTGGCTGACTGATGCAATTCAGGAATATATCAGACGTGGACACCGTGTCACGGCTCAAGCTGTCAACGGTGGACGCTGGTATACGACGGGCGATCCCCTGCACTTCCTGGAAGTCACGCTCGAATACGCCCTCGACCGCGAAGAATATGGACCGGCTTTACGGAAGCTGCTGCAACGTTACGTTCAACGAGAAAAAAGAAATCAGCGGCACTAATAAGGATATATAGTATGGGTCGAATTGAAACTCTTCATACGCTTACAGATTGGGAAAAGGCCACGCATAAGATTCCCGAACAGGGACTCCTGGTTTTTAAATTCAGCCCGCGATGTCCGATCAGTCTGAGGGTGGAACGCGATGTTGATGCCTGGTACGAGCAGAGCCTTCAGGCACTGCATTGTCGCTGCGTCAAGGTCGATGTGGTCAATGCGCGGGCTTTGAGCCGGCATATTGCCCAGGAACTCTCCGTACCCCACGAGTCTCCGCAGGCGATTTTGCTCAGTTCGACACTGAACGTTCACTGGCATGATAGCCACCTCTCGATCAAAGGAAGCGTTCTGGATGCGCAACTTGCGAGCCTGAGCGTGTAAGCCATGTCGTCTCGAAAACAGGTGACAAAAGCGGCTGGTGTAGTCGGTTTGGCCACGATGGCGACGCGGATTCTCGGCTTTGTACGCGATATGGTGATTGCCCTGCTTTTCGGAGCCAGCCTGGAAGCCGATGCCTTTTTCGTCGCGTTCCGGATTCCTAATATCCTGCGTCGCCTTGTCGGGGAAGGCGCTCTCACCGCAGCCTTTATTCCGGTTTTTATCGAAGAACGCCATCAGAGCGAAGAACGTGCCTGGGCGTTGACAAATACGGCGATCACGTTCCTTACCGTCATATTGCTGGCAATCGTGGTGTTGGGAATCATCGTAACGCCTTTGATCGTCAAAATAATTGCGCCTGGCTTTGAAGAGTCACCTGAAAAATTTTCGCTCACAATCCGGCTGACCCGCATTACCTTTCCCTACATCTTTTTTATCAGCCTGGCAGCGCTGGCCATGGGAGTCTTAAACTCGCAGCAGCATTTCCTGTCATCAGCCTTAGCGCCGGCAATGCTCAATCTCACGTTAATCACCGGTGCCCTCTTTCTCTGTCCGCAGCTGGAGACACCAGTGATCGGCTTGGCAATTGGGGTAATTGCAGGGGGCTTCCTCCAGTTGCTCTGCCAAATCCCGGCGCTCGTACGTCGCGGATTCCGCTATCGGATCAGTTTCGACTCTAGCAATCCGGCTGTGCGCAAGATCGGCCTCTTGTTGCTGCCAACCCTCTTCGGGCTTGCGGTACACCAAATCTCGATTTTTGTTAACACGAGGCTGGCATCCTTGTTGCCGGAAGGCAGCGTGTCATATCTATATTACGCGTATCGGCTGGTAGAATTTCCATTGGGGATTTTCGTTATGGCAGTCGCCACGGCAGTTCTTCCGACAATGTCAGTTCAATCCGCCAAAGGTGACTACGCGCAAGTGCTCGATACGCTGAATTTTGCGCTGCGTCTGGTGCTGTGTATCAGCATTCCTTCCATGGCCGGACTGATTGTTCTGCGTGTCCCAATTATCACATGGCTTTTCGAACGCGGAGAATTCACTTCGGAGGCAACCCACGCGACAGCCCAAGCTTTGTTCTGCTATGCGCTCGCACTTTTCCCGATTGCAAGCGGTCGGATTATTGTCCCAGTCTTCTATGCGCTCAAAGATACCTCAACGCCGGTAAAGTGCGCAACAGCTTCCGTAGGCGTAAATATTCTCTGCAGCCTGCTGCTCATGGGACCGATGAAGCACAACGGACTGGCACTTGCTACAAGCGTTTCATCCTTTTTTTACACGGTTCTGCTGGTACGACTCCTGCGAAACCGTCTGGGCAGCCTGGGGTGGCGGAGCCTTGCCGTGTCCGGCGCAAAGGCTCTTCTCGCCTCTCTGATAATGGGTGCATGCTGTTATCCACTGGCAAACCGTGCCTCTCAGTATCCATTGATGCTTTTAGCCGCTATTTTCCTGGGTATGATGGTGTTCCTGATCTGCGTCTGGGTGCTGAAGCTCGAAGAGTTACACTTTCTGTACACTATGCTGCGTCAGCGCCTGAAGACACGCTGAGACTGATGATTTGCGATGAACGGTCATCATCATTTCACAATCTTGAGAATCTCCTTAAACTCATCTCCTTCAGCGACTTTCACCATCTCAAACAGCGCCATTTCAACACTGGTCACGACAACGCCGGAGTCCTTCATACGTTCCAGACCTGCCTGCATATTCTCGGCAGTTCTCGACGAGACACAATCCTTCACCACCTGAACCTCGTAGCCCAGGCTGCATAAATCTGCAGCCGTCTGAAACACACAAACGTGCGCTTCAATCCCGGCAAGCAGAACTTGCCCGCATTGAACTTGTTTGAGCTGCTTGACGAACTGATGCTGACCGCAACAACTGAAGCAGCGTTTTTCTATTGCTTCCACCCCGGATAACAGCTCACAAAGTTCAGGAAGGGTCTGCCCGAGTCCTCGAGGATTTTGCTCGGTCCAGAGGAGCGGGCTGTTGAGAACTCTTATCCCCCTGACAAGCTTTTGCAGGTTGATCAGAAGCGCCTCTTTCCCATGCATCGCCTGAAACAATCGCTCCTGAATATCAATGAGAACAAGCACTGTATTCTTACGCTCTAACACGGTATCAAACTCCTTCTTTACCTTCCATGGGCGAGACGCTCGATCAGAAACGCGGGTAAATTCGCCTCTGCCATTTTTTGCTGAGTTTTTTTGACGTCATAGGGCAAACGTTTGACTTCGATCTGCTGTCGTTCGGTATCGTATGTAGCATAAGCTGCTTGCGGATAGCCGTCACGTGGCTGCCCGACGCTTCCATCATTGACAATATACTTACAATTTTCTTTCACGGTCAGTGAAAGTTCGGGCCTCCGATCATACGAGACATGTCCTCGTTCATCTTGCTCAAAAAATACCGGCTGGTGGGAGTGACCGATAAAACACACATGTTCTTCAAAATGCTGCAGATAGTAGCGTCCTTCAAGAGGATTAAAAATGTAATCCCAATGCCAGGGATTTAAAGGCGTGGAATGAACGCATAACACATCCCCGAACGTTTCCTGAAACGGATAAGCTGACAGGCACGCCAGATTTTCATCACTCATGACCTGCCTGGTCCAAAGCACGGCAGTCTTTGCATACTGATTAAAGTAGGTAATATCCGTCAAGCCCAGAACAGCGTGATCATGGTTTCCCATCACAACGACGTCAGCGTATCGATCGACCAGTTCGACACACTCATTCGGGTTCGGACCATAGCCCACAACATCTCCAAGACATATCACCTTATCCGGCGCAAAATGTTCGATCTGCGCCAGAACAACGTTCAACGCTTCAACATTTCCATGAATATCGGAAAAGAAAAAATATTTCACAGTTCAGCCTATGATAGAAAAAATGTTCGCGGAAGTTCAAGCTTGCGTTCTCATTATACATCACTTCGACCTCAGAGGGAAAGTCAATTTATTTTTTTAGGTTTTTTCTATTTCTTAACCAAAACCTTACACCCCAAATATACATAAAACGCGCAGAAAACAACGACAGATCGAGGCGTTGGAACTGCACAACTTATGAAGCAACAAGACTCCCGCTGCCCAGAATATCAATTATGCACGTGCAGCGATTCGCGCAATTTCACGATTGCCGCTTCTTTGATCTGCCGGACGCGCTCGCGGGTAATCCCAAAAACCTGACCAATTTCTTTTAAGGTTTTTGGCTCTTCGTTTTTTAAGCCGTAATACATTTCAATAATCGTCCGTTCGCGTCCGCTCAGCTCCGAGAGTGAGCGGAATATGATGTCTTGATCTACTTTTTGCAAGACCACGCAGTCCGGGCGTTTGGTTTCATCTTCAGAGATAAAATCGATGAAGGTACTGCTCGTATCATCAGCAGCCAGAGGCGCATCGAGTGACAGGTAAGGATAATGGGCATTGAGTTTCCGTTTAATCCCCTCAATTTTTTTCTCGATATGCCGAATCGTCTCTGTGTCAGTGTCATACAAGCGAAGCTGACTTGACAGCTGACTTAAGCAGCGATTCTGTTTTAACAGCGAGAGTACACGTTTAATGGGAATTCTGACAATTTTCGATTTGTCGGCCAGCGCCTGAAAAATTTGTCGCTTGATCAACCAACTTGCATAGGAGGAAAATTTTACGCCTCGATTCTCGTCAAACTGCCCGATCGCATTCATCAACCCGATGTTACCCTCATTAATGAGATCTGAAAGCGGCAGACCGAGATGTTGATACTTTTTCGCAATGCTCACGACAAAGCGAAGATTTGAGGTGACGAGCTTTTCTGCTGCGGCATCAGAGCCTTGACGACACTCTTTTATTAAAGACACTTCATCATCATGTGATAAAAGCGGGTAATTTCTAATATCTCGTAAATACGGAGCTAACGTCGTACTGTTCATATGACCTCCCACCATACTGTCTATAGAGGATCTTAATTAGAAAATAAGACCTTTTTAGTCCACAATTTTCCAATAACATATATCAAAATAGTCTCGCTGTCAAGGCTTGGAGAAAAAGATTACAAAAAACATGAAAAAATTTCATGCCGACGACGGCATGCGAGGGGGACTCTGCTGCTGAGACATGGGGCCTTCCCCACAAGGTTCGTGGCGAGCGAGCGCTGTGCAGCTGAAATCGATGGCTCCTGAGTTCTGGCGCTGGAGGGCTCGTATTGTACAGCAGGAAGGGCTTCTAAAAATTACTTATACACTTTTCAAGCGTGTCGGTAAAAATAATAAAAAAATGCCTTGACTGGACATGGCGCGTGTTGGGGACGATAATATCGTCACGCGCCTGAAGCTGTCTCCGGTCTCCAGGGACAGCCACTTTCAATGATTTTTCGAAAGAGGCCCTTCTACTTGATCGACACATCCTGACGTTTCGGTGATGCTGCCGCATACACAGAGGGCATAAGAGCTTATGAGAGAAAGGGATCATTTCACGACTGACAACGGCCTGTATGGTTTCGACTATCAGGCCGCGCTTCAGGATTTTCGCAAGGCCCGCCGGCGAGCCTCGCTGGAACAAGTGTTTGCTTTTCTGAGAGGGCGTTCAAACGATTTATTATCCTATGAAGATATCCGCAAACAGCTCAAAGCCACCGGTATGTCGACAGGACGCCTGGCAGAAATTCCCCTTGATGCGATTGTCGGAAGTGTGGGACGCTACAAGGATTTTACCAGAAGCTTCATGCCGCGCAACGACAGCGATCAGCAGCGCTGGGCAAAGGTTAAGAGTATTGCCACAGGGCTGGAAGGGCTTCCACCGATTGAGGTTTACCAGATCGGTGATGTCTATTTTGTTCTGGACGGAAATCATCGTGTTTCAGTGGCCCGTCGACTTGGAGCCAAAACCATCGAAGCGTACGTCATCACCATCAAGACGAAAGTGTCGATTTCGCCTGGTGTCGAATGTGAAGAGCTCCAGCAAAAAGCAGAATATGCCGATTTCTTCAGTAAAACGAACCTGGACGTTCTCCGGCCGGGCGCCGATTTGACTATGACCCTTGTCGGCCGCTATCGCTCCCTTGAAGAGCAGATCGAAGAACACCGCTACTTTATGGGGATCGAACACAAGCGGGAAATCCCCTATAACGAAGCCGTGATGAATTGGTATGATACGATCTATCTTCCGGTGGCCGGAGCGATCGAAAAGCGTGCTCTTTTAAAAAACTTCCCTGGTCGAACGCTGACGGACCTGTATTCATTAATTTCAGAGTATCGGGCAGCCATCCGCGAAGGTAACGTACAATATTTTGAAGAGCACATGGCGGAAATTCTGGAAAAACTTCCACTGGTTCCAGATATCGCTCTGGATGAACTTATTCTTAATACCGAATACATTGATTTCGCAGAGCATACGCACCTCGAAACAATCAGGCCCGAGGCGGACTTACGCGTCACTGCCCCCGGGAAATATGCCATCCTGGAAGAGCACATCACCGTCCACAGACATTTCCTCGGCAAAGAGCAACAGCGTGAAATCCCTTTTGAAGAGGCTGTTGCTCACTGGTACGACGCAGTGTATATGCCGATGATCTACACGATCAGACGTCTTGGGATGTTACGGGATTTTCCCACTCGGACCGAGGCGGATCTCTACCTGTGGATTTCTGAACACCGAGAGGAGCTGGAACACAAACTTGGATGGAAAATTCTGCCGGAAAAAGCCGCCAGTGACCTGACTGCAAGTTACAGCAATACTCCGGAACGCCTCATTTCAAGGATTGGAGAAAAAGTTTACGATGCGGTGACACTGGATGAATTCGAATCCGGCCCTCCCCCCGGAGTCTGGCGTAAAGAGGATCTCCAACGAGGCAACGAACGGCTTTTTGAGAGTATTCTGCTGCCTGTCAGCGGCCGGGAGAGCAGTTGGGCGGCATTGGAACAGGCATGTATGCTGGCACGCCAGCGAGGACAGTATCTCTGTGGCTTGCATGTGATTCCCCCAGGCGACGAAGCTGCCAGGGTCAATGCCGTAAAGGTGCAGGTCGAATTCGACAGCCGCTGTAGAGTACAACGTGTGGAAGGAGCTTTGACGATCCAGGAAGGTGACTTCGCTCGTAAAGTCTGCGAGCTGTCACGCTGGACAGATTTGGTGATCGTGAATGTCGTCCGTCCACCGGGGACCAATCCTTTTCTGAGATTTAAGTCCGGTCTGCGAACAATCCTGTGGCGCTGTTCACGCCCCGTGCTGGCTGTGCCTCAATGCTGCTCTGACATCCGGCGTCTCATCCTGGCCTATGACGGCAGCCCGAAAGCCGACGAAGCGCTTTTTGTCGGCGCCTATATGGCAAGCACCCGGCAGCTTGATCTGGTCGTGATCACGGTGGAAGAAAGCGGGCACGCAAATTTAACTGTGCTGGCACAGGCAAAGGAATATCTTATGCGGCGCCACGTGAAGGCCGAGTATGTGAGGACATCCGGTAATGTGAGTAACATGATTCTGAGGGCTGTGGAAAACTATCAGGGGGATTTGATCGTTATGGGAGGCTATAGCCGCAGCCCAATGCTTGAAATGGTTCTTGGCAGCACTGTCGATCACATCCTCCAGAATGCTGAAATCCCGGTGTTAATCTGCCGCTAAACAGTGGAAGCAGCGTCACACGATCAGAGAGCACCATCGCTTCACACAGGCTTTCCGCAAGCGACATGCTCCGAACTGCGTCTCAAAGGCTGGCAATATGGATTCCCGAGAGTCCATTATATGTATTTTTATCTTGACATGCAGCAACTCTTCATAAGGGTCGAGTCTCGAGCCCAAGTAAAATAGAATAGCTGACACTTGGGCGCTACCGACAAGAAAACAAAGCAGGCCGGGGAATGACAAGAGCCCCGGGTACATCAACAAAAGGATGGGTTTGGCATGGGAGCAAAGAAACAACAACTGCTTTACGGGGTCACGACTGCGATGGTGACGCTGCTTGATAATGCCGACAGGATCGATATCGCGGCAACCAGGCGCTTCACAGAATTTTTGATTGAAAAAGGGGTTCACTGCCTCTATCCTCTGGGAACCACTGGCGAGATGTTCCGTCTTTCCACAAGCGAGCGAAAAAACGTCGCCGAGACGGTTATTCAGCAGACACATGGACGTGTCCCTGTCTATATCCATGTTGGGGCAATGTCACAGACTGACGTTTTTGAATTGGCCGCACATGCGGTGAAAACAGGGGCTGATGGAAATCGGGGTCGTGACACCTGCCTATTTTCCAGCAACTCCTCAAGAAATTACCGAGTTTTATAACGCCCTGTTGGCATCACTCCCTCAAAATTATCCTGTCTATCTTTACAATATTCCACAGTTGACAGCAAATGATCTGCCTGCTGCGATTGTTGCAGATCTTGCCGACCGCTGGCCCAATATTGTCGGGATCAAATACAGTTGGCCGGATTTTCGACGCACTGCTGAATACACACGTGTACGGAACGGCAACTTTTCTGTGATGCACGGCTCGGACGCTCTGTTACCTGCCATTATGTCACTTGGATGCGACGGAACGATTTCAGGAGTCTCTTCGGCCTATCCTGAGCCTTTTATCGCCATGTATGACGAGATCGTCCAGAACGACTGGAGCACTGCGCTGTTTCATCAGCACTTTGCCGACGACTACGCCAACATCCTCAAAAACGGTCGTAATATGGCCTATTTCAAGGCTGCCCTCCAATACCGGGGCATCATCGACGACTATCGGATGCGCACTCCTCAGCTCTCACTGACACAGAGCGAAACAGACGCATTGTACGCACAACTCAAAGAGATTGATGCCAGGTATGCGGAAAAGAAACGCTGTGCCGGCCTCGTGTGATCGACTGCTGCTTCCCGGCTCTCCCCTGATGTGGGCACAAAATTCGAACTGCGCCCGATCGCCAAAGCTATGACTGTGCGTATGCCGCTCCACTTACAGCCCCAGAATCTGTCGAACCGGTGCGAATTCAAAATCACGAATCAAACGGCGCAATTTATCAGCAGTACTATGGAGGTTAAGGTAATGACGAAACCTGGTCAAAAGAGGAATATTGGGAATTTTGGGTTGATCCGGGTCAAGTTCCCAAGGGTGAAGATAAATAATAGCCAACTGCTGCCCGCGATTCAGATGACGAAGGCCCATCTTCAGAACAAAATACGGCAAGAGGCGCATATAGCCGCCACCGGCAATCGGAAAATTCCTGTTGCCAAACCTCAGCGTCGAAAGTGGAAACTCCTGAATGGATGACCCGTTTTCCCGCTTTACGACATAGGGAAAACGTTCACTGTCCGGAACGCCATAGCGATCGTGGGTAATTGGAAAAATGCTGGAATCATAGAGGAGATTGTGTGTAATCAGGATGTCAAACGCCCAATACGATTTTTCGATAATAGAATACGTCGGGGCCCGGTATCCAATGACCTTTGTTCCTGAAAGCGCTTCGAGGATTTCGATAGACTTGACCAGGTCGGCTTCAAATTCTTCCGGGCTCTGTTTATAGACCATGTGATGGGCATATCCGTGAGAAGCAATTTCATGACCACTGTCCGCAATCTTCCGAATGATGTCAGGAAAGTGTTCGGCAATCCAGCCCAGAATAAAAAACGTCGCCTTCACATCCTGTTCATCAAGAATATCGAGAATTTTTTGTGTATTTTCACTGACCCGGCAAGGATATTTCAGCCACTCGTCAAAGCTGATGTACTTCTTGAACGCTTCAACCTGAAAGTAGTCTTCTATATCAAATGTAAGCGCATTAATCATCAGAAGCTCTCAATCTCTCGAAAATTATATCATCCTGAAATGACACCATCCATAACTTACAGTATGGAGAGAACAACGGCAAAAGTCAATACAAAAATCCAGGAAAATCCACTTTGCTTTTAAGGGCGTTATAAGATCATCTCAAAACGTTCAGGCGTTGCACGTGGGTGCTCCCTTTCCATATCGAGAACTTCCTGAAGTGCCCGGATAGCAACTTCGAGTTGGTCTTTTGAAGGCGGTTTTGTTGTAATCCTTTGTAAGGACAGCCCTGGTTTCGTCATCCAGCGTGCCCACATCTTATCCTGGTGTCTGGCTGCAAGACGAATGATCTCATACGACACACCGGCAATCAAGGGCACAAACACAATACGCGAGAGAAACTTCAGATAAAATGCCGCGTCAGAACGTAACACCGAAAACAGCAGAATGCTGATCATCATCACGATCAAGAGAAAATTGGTCCCGCAGCGAGGATGGAACGTACTGTATTTGTCAGCATGTTCAGCAGTCAATTCTTCATTGTTTTCATAGGCAAAAATCGTCTTATGCTCGGCCCCATGATATTCAAACACGCGGCGGAGCTCCTTAACACGAGAAATACCGAACATATACAGAAGGAAAATACCCAGTCGAATCACTCCGTCAACAAGGTTGAACAACACAGAACTATGAGTGATATGCGGGAGAACCCCTTCTAAAAGATTGGTCAAAAACAATGGAAGATACACGAACAGAGCAATCCCCACCCCAAAAGCAAACACCATCGTGAGCGTTAAAGACAACGGGCTGAGTTCCGTGTCTTCTTCGTCCAGGGATTGATTCGCAGAAAAATTCAACGCCTGAATTCCGAGATATAACGCCTGAAATAAGGTAATCACACCTCGAATAATTGGAAGACGCAAAATCTTCGGTCGGACTTCTGGGTCTTTTAAGGTCTCTCTTTTGACAGAGATTTCACCATTTGGGGTGCGCACAGCTACTGCCAGGGCTGTAGTCGAACGCATCATCACCCCTTCGATCACTGCCTGTCCGCCAACTGTCATTTTGGAATCCATCATGATTTTGACATGCCATATTTTTTCTGGAAACGCTCAACACGGCCGGCAGTATCAACCAATTTTTGTTTTCCGGTAAAGAAGGGATGACACTGCGAGCACAACTCGACTTTAATATCTTTTTTGGTCGAACGGGTGTTGATAACATGGCCGCAAGCGCAAGATATCGTTGTTTCCACATAGTTAGGATGTACATCTTTTTTCATGGCAGAATTCAACTCCTCAAAAAATCATCAAAGAATAGATTATCAGCCCTCAAGGGCACGTTACAAAATGAGTGAAATTCGTAAATCTTTTAGAAAAGCCCTTCACGTACTGTCAAGATAATTTTAGCGATTATTCATCGATTGCAGAAAATCAGTATTACTTTTGGTCTTCTGCAGTTTTTCCAGCAGCAATTCCATTGCCTCAACCGGATTCAACGAATGCAGCACTTTACGCAGCACCCAGGTCCGGCTGAGTTCCGCATCATCCACCAAGAGCTCTTCTTTACGCGTTCCGGAACGATCGATATCGATCGCCGGATAGACACGTTTTTCAACAAGACGCCGGTCTAAATGCAGTTCCATATTCCCGGTCCCCTTGAATTCTTCGAAAATCACATCATCCATCCGACTGCCGGTGTCGATCAGAGCAGTGGCAATAATCGTCAGACTTCCGCCTTCTTCAATGTTTCGGGCCGCTCCGAAAAAACGTTTCGGTTTCTGCAGCGCATTGGCATCAAGGCCGCCGGTCAGAATCTTGCCGCTCGGTGGTGTCACAGTATTATACGCGCGAGCCAAACGGGTGATACTATCCAGGAGCACGACCACATCGCGTTTGTGCTCGACAAGGCGTTTGGCCTTTTGAATGACCATTTCCGCGACCTGAACGTGGCGCTGCGGCGGTTCGTCAAAGGTTGAACTAATCACTTCGCCATTCACCGAACGCTGCATATCGGTCACTTCCTCCGGGCGTTCATCAATCAATAAAACAATTAACACGACTTCAGGATGATTCGTCGTGATACTGTTGGCCAATTGTTGCAACAGTACGGTTTTTCCGGTCCTTGGCGGAGCCACGATCAGGCCGCGCTGGCCTTTTCCGATTGGAGTACTAAGATCCATCACCCTTGTCGACAGCTCAGTGGGATCATGCTCGAGCAATAAGCGCTCGTTCGGATGCAGTGGAGTCAAGTTATCAAACAAGACTTTATTTTTGGCTTGTTCCGGATCTTCAAAGTTAATCGCCTCAACCTTTAACAAGGCAAAATAGCGTTCGTTCTCTTTTGGGGGGCGTACCTGGCCCGACACGGTATCACCTGTTTGTAAACTGAACTTTCTGATCTGAGACGGAGAAATATAAATATCATCAGGACTTGGCAGGTAATTATAATTCGGTGCCCGGAGAAAGCCAAAGCCATCCGGTAAAGTTTCTAAAACACCTTCAGAAAAAATGAGGCCGCTTCGCTCAGTCTGGGCCTGCAGAAGCTTGAAAATCAGTTCCTGTTTTCGCAGTCCGCTGACGCCCGTCACCCCCAAATCTCTCCCCAAAGCCACAAGTTCTCCCATATTGCGACGCTGCAAATCGGCAATATTCAAATACTGATTTTTGCCCCCTTTAGACTTATTTTCTCCACCCATAGCTGCTATACTCTCCTCACTACAGACACATCGCCTAGACGTATCTCCCGAATAATGATGCGTCTTCAGAGTCACCGCAATCCGGATAACACTGAAGCACAAAGAAATCGAAGACATCATGTCACATGATGCTTGTCTGCAATAATCAAGTACTCTGTACGTGTAATAATGTTATGTGATTGATGAATATTGTCTGTTTATACTGACCAGAAACAACTTCATATACGAAGCTGTTGATATGAACAAGTTTGCAATGCGCTTTCGAGAACCACACGGGATGCCAACAACGGAACCTTCTCTGAGGCGAGACTCGTCATACACAAAACTTTTCGATGCGGAAATGCGCGAAGTGTTAAGTCTCAGAAAGGAATTGATTGGTAGAATCGAAGCAACCTGAATATGTTTTATTCCACGTTTTGTATAATGTTGGACATAATAAATATTATTTTCGTTCTCTGTCAAGAATTTTTCATAAAAAATTTCTCAATTAATACATTAGGCTTCAAGCTCACCTGTCATGATAAAAGAAAACTTGAGAAAAATTCTGTTCGGAGACAGCGAAGAAGCAGGCAGTTGGATACTTTGGCAATCTTTTCTGTTGACAGAAACTCTTCTCCTTTGTACATTCAAAGCTCAGAACAGTAAGCTAATGAGTACCTCCAGCCAGTGAGCAGGAATATGCCGGGAGAATGTCATACATTTACTATAGACCGGGAGCAGATACAGAGCGACCAAAGGACATCTTCATTGCGGCTCGATCTTTTTCTCCAGGCTCAGGAGGCTTTTTCATACTCTCGGTCCTCCATTCGCCGCTTGATTCTTGCTGGAGCTGTCACGGTCAATGGACGGAAGGTCAAGCCCGGATATTCACTCAAAGAGCGTGATACGGTGCACATGATGACCCCGGAACTTCGCCCTCTGGAACTAAGAGCTGAGGCCATTCCACTGGATATTGTGTTCGAAGACGATGATGTGCTGGTCCTGAATAAAGCGGTCGGCATGGTAGTGCACCCAGGTCCAGGGCATGCCTCGGGAACACTGGTTCACGCGCTCTTATATCACTGTCGGCAGGACTTGTCCGGCATTGGAGGCGTACAGCGCCCCGGTATTGTCCATCGTCTGGATCGTGACACTTCGGGGGTCATGCTGGTCGCTAAGACCGATGCCGCGCATGTCAGTCTCTCGGAACAATTGAAAAGCAGAACTCTCAGCCGGGTCTATACGGCGATCACACATGGATGTTTTCGGGCCATGCAGGGACGCATTGACGCTGGAATCGGCCGTCATCATAAAGATCGCAAAAAAATGGCTGTGGATCATGTGCGTGGGCGCAAAGCTCTTTCCAGCTATCGGGTCCTCGAACAGTTCAAGCGATACAGCGTTCTCCACGTGCAGCTCCAGACCGGACGAACGCATCAGATCCGGGTGCATATGAAACACGTTCAACATCCGATTGTCGGTGATCCGGTCTACGGCAACCGGTCCTTGAATAATTTCAATATGACCCGGCAGGCATTACACGCTCACACGATTTGCTTCATTCATCCATCGAGCGGCGAGGAGATGAGCTACACGACGCCACTGCCGAATGACATGCAAAGGCTGCTGGAAACTCTCCGAAAACGAGAGCCGAGTACGGCAAAACACTAAATTCCCCCTCTGCTCCCGATCTCTATGACACGAGTCTGGAGCGACGTCGAGGGTGGGCATCAGGAAACAAACGTATGGCAGACGTTGGCATGATTAAATTTCAGATCAGCAATATCCATTTCGGGATATTCTCCGATCAGATCGTAGAAATCACCCGCTTAGGGGATGTTCGCACGATCCCGCATCCCCTGCCTTATGTTGTCGGCCTGGCAGCGCTCCGAAATGACCTTGTGACGATTGTCGACTTCGAAAAACGTCTCGGCCTATCGCCCCTCCCCCACAAGCGTGGGACGACGATGATCGCCGTACGACTCTCCTTCGGTATAATCGGCCTGCTTGTGCAATCTCTTTCCAATTTTGTGCGCATTCCAAAGGAAAAAATTCTGCCCCCATTCTCGGTTGCTGGGCTGCCGGATCATGTCTTACAAGGGGTCTTGGGAGTTGATGAAGATATCCTGCTCATTCCGGATTTTGATAACATCTTGTCCTCATATGTTCCTCTGCGACTTTCATCAATCACTCCCTCGGAAAAAACCGCCTTTCACTATCGCTCAATCCCAGGAGCGATCGGCAGAACCCTTGAGAACACTCTCAGCACTCAGGGCTATCTTGATGAAGACACCATTCTCAAATTACCGTGTTCCATGAGTCTGCCCTCCATACAGGTACACAAATTTATCAGCTATTATCCTGATTTTCAGCCTCGGACCAAAACACTTGCCCGGCAGAACAGTCCGGCAGGACCACAGCAGCCCGCGACAAAAGCCGGCGATGAAAGTTATTCTTCACTCTTCAAACGACTGGAACGCCTCCAGCAACAGGTGTATACCCGGTCGTCTGTACCGAAGAGTCTCTCAGGGGTCTCTTTCAACAAATCGTACAAGATGTACCAGGCTTTTGAAGAGTTCTCTCGACTTTCCCAACCTGATGAACAAGCGCCACAATCGTCTCAGCGCCTCGTTTCGGAACGCGAACTCGGTCGTTATCTTTCCAGAACCCTTCGAGTTGCTCCGGTACAGCTCTCTAAATATGTGAGTTTCCATTCCCCCTCTTCGGCGACAGGAGCAGAGTACCCCTCTCCGCGCCGATTTTTTGCCCGTCTCCGCCGTGAACGCCGCCGTACAGAGCAACGGCTGGATATCAATCAACGAGTAAACGAACTGGTGCGGCAGCCGCGAGGCTCACTCACCGACCTATTGCAACAGCTCGCGCAGGAAGGCGCTAGCATCGGGAAAAAGACTCTATGCCGCATTGCTAAGTACTATCACGTATCGCAGATGACCATCGCGCGTCTGGCAGGGAACTTTCCTGAGTTACAGTTTGACCTCACCGGACAGGAGAAAGAAATTTTTCACCCGGCAGAAAGCAAAAACACGAGTTGCGTTCAAGTCCTCGACAACGCTGAAGGGAAACAACCGGCTCTCGATCTTGAAAGATACCGGGACCTGAAGCCATACATGCTCCGTTTCCGGGCTGACACTGCGAACCTGAACGCCTGTCTTCGATACCTTGCTGAACGCGCCATGCTGGACGACAATCGCGCCATCCGGTATACTGCGTTCCAGCTCCGTACGGCAACCTGTCTTCTCAATAAGCTGAGAACATATTATCAATTCAGTGAACGATAATTGCCCAGAAGCGTGAGGTGTTGCCATGCGCCTCTCGCAGTCTGACAATCATCATTCTGCCGTTCATGAACAGACTGACCGACAAGTGTTGTTCGAAATGTATTGACAGCGAATTCCAACGCTGTCCAAAAGTGACGGAGTGTCTGGTTCAACGGCCGCTGCCAGAATGTCATGAAGATGACGAATGCAGCGCAAAGCGCAGTGAGCTCATTCACCACATTCGCTACGGAAATGGGATTCTGCTGAAGCTCACCGTCGCAAGCTCCTGTGAAGATATTAACACAGGAGAAATTGTGAACACGATCTTTATGGAAGTGCAGCGTCGGAAATTGTCTCATGTCAGCCTGACCATTACTGGCGGACTGGGGAATTTTGCAGACGCTCCATTCTTATCGATCTCCTCTGCCAAAAGCCCTACAGTTATCTACGCAAAGGTTCATAAGGGGATGATTTCCAGAATTGTCTCCGAACACCTCGAACAAGGCCGGATAATTAAGGAGTGGTGTCTCGGACAAGTGACGGGCGATAATAATACGCCGCTGGATTCGATCCCGGTGATGCAGTATCTCGAATTTTTCCGGCACCAGAACCTTCGTATTTCGAAACGCTGCGGATTGATCGATCCTGGAAACCTGAACGAATATTTTCTGGAAGAAGGATTCCTTGCGCTGTCAAAAGCTGTGAACCGCATGACGCCCGATGAATTACTCGATCTGATTAATGTGTCCCGGTTGCGTGGACGAGGAAAACATGGTGAGCTGGTCAAAAAAAAATGGATGCGTATGCTTTCGGACAATGAAAGGGACGCTGAGCGGCTTCCCTCTGATCACTCAGCAGACAGTTGTCACAAATATGTCATTTGTAATGCCCATGAGGCCTATGAAGCCTCGATCAAAGATCGCAATTTCCTCGAAAGCGATCCTTTCGCGCTTATTGAAGGAATGGCGCTGGCAGCGTATGCAGTCAGAGCGGACAAGGGAATAATCTATATCCATCCTTCATACGAGCTGGCGCTCCAGCGGCTGCAAAGCGCACTCAGTCAGGCAAAAGACAACAACTATCTTGGACAGAACATTTTAGGAAGTGGCTTTTCGTTTGATATAGAGCTTCGACGAGCTCCGTCCGGCTATCTGGCCGGCCAACCGACAGCGCTTGTCTCCTTTCTGGAGGGCGATGTCGGAACACGCAGCATTCCGCCTTATCTTGAGAAAACAGGTCTATGGGGCCGACCGACCCTGATTCATCATGTTGAGACCTTTTTAAACCTCCCCCTGCTCGTTCAACACGATTTCAGCTGGTTTAGTTCAACCGGCACGACCGAAAACCCGGGCACGAAATGCCTGACGCTCACTGGTGCGGTTCAACGCCCGGGCATTATTGAACTTCCTCTGGGGACGCTTCTCAAGGAGATTGTCTATGAAATCGGCGGGGGCGAGCTTCCTGGAGAACGTATCAAGGCCTTACATATCGGAGGACCGTCAGGAGGCTACGTCTCGACACAGCAATTTGATACAGCTTTCGAACATGATGCACTCCGGCAAGTCAACGTCCAGATGGGAACCAGTACGATTGAGGTCTTGACGTATTCAAGCTGTCTCCTGAACCGTGTCAGTCAACACTTTCTGGCGACAAGCCGGGAGTTATGCGGCCAGTGTACGGCAGGGCGTGAGGGCATCTTCCAAATCGCGCGCATTTTACAATACATTCGGGAAGGCCGGGATGTACCAGGCTGCCGCCGCAACTGGTCTGACGTGCATCTGCTGTTACAGGAATTAGTTGAATACGTGTGGACAACGAGCCTCTGCACATTCTGTAAAGATGCGTGTTTGAGCCTGACCAGTTCGCAAAAATACTTTCAAAAAGAGTATGAAGAGCATCTGCAAAAACGCTGCAGCGCAGGAGTGTGCTTCTGATTGACACGTTAGGGAGTGTCGGATCTGGGAACGTGATCAAATCCGGCCCTTCTTAAAGCGCCAATCCTACTTTATGGATCTCGTTTCATTACACATTGATGACTCTGCTGTCCAGGTGCCAAAGGGGACAACAGTGCTTGAGGCTGCCGGATTGCTTGATATCTCCATTCCCAACTTATGTATGCACCCGGGACTCAGGGCTCAGGGATTTTGCAGGATCTGTGTCGTAGAAGTCGCAGGATACGATCAGCTTCAGCCAGCCTGTGTCTTACAAGCAGAAAACGGCATGTGCGTCCACACTTCCACGAAAAAAGTTGTCAGATCGCGGCGCATGAGTCTTGAAATGATTATCGCCCAGCATCCCATGCGCTGTTTAACCTGTGCTCGTAACGGCACATGCCGTTTGCAAGAACTGGCTAGGCAATTCGGCATTCAATCTTCCCGATTTTTCAGAAGGGATGCCGCCTTGGACGAGGAAACATCTGTCCATCTTCCAAGGTCGGTCGATGAAAACAGTCCGGCGATTTCTCACGATCCGAGTATGTGTATCCTGTGCGGCTTGTGTGTTGAAGCTTGTCGGAATCTCCAGCATGTCGATGTCATTGACTTTGCCTACAGAGGCGTCGCCCGAAAGATCGAAGCTGCCTTCGGACAAAATCTGGGACAGGTTGAATGCACGGCTTGCGGACAATGCGTGCAAGTGTGTCCGAGCAATGCCTTTTACGAAAAGCAGGAAGGCCGCAGCGTGTTACATGCCCTGCAGGATCCCGACATCCACGTCGTTGCACTTCTCTCACCGATGACCGCTGTCTCTCTGGGAGAAGAGTTCGAGTGCAGTGCAGGACGCCAGTTGAGCCCACAGCTCATCGCTTCATTGAAAGCCCTCGGGTTCAACAAAGTATTCGATGTGGCGGTCGGTGCCGATCTGCTGATCATGGAGGAGGCCTATCAACTCCTGAACCGCTTTAAAAGCGGGCAACTCCTGCCGATGATTTCTTCATCGAGTCCGGCCTGGATTAAATATGCCGAGCACTTTTATCCTGATATGCTGCCATTACTCTCTCCCTGCAAAAGCCCTGTCCAAGTGCTGGCCTCCCTGCTGAAAAGCTATTATGCTCAACAGCATTCTCTTGCCCCTGAGCAGATATTCAGCGTCTCAATCAGTCCGTGCACAGCGGAAAAATTTGAACGCACTCGTCCCGAGTCAACGTTCAATGGCCATGCGACGCTTGATGCCTGTCTGACAACAAAAGAGCTGGCTTCTCTGCTGAGAGGCAATCTGGGAGAGCACTTTGTTGCAGCCGAAGCGCAATCGTTCGACGCGCCTTTTGACCGCGCTTCCGGAGCCGGAATGCTTTTTTGCGGAGCCGGCGGTATGCTTGAAGGCATCATGCGTACGTTTTTTGAGCTGTACACGGGAAAACGCTTAAAGAAACCGGAATTCCCGACAATGCGCAGCCCTGGGGGCTTCAAGGAAATCAGTTTGAAACTTGGCGACCAAAGCTTCTCTGCGGCGATCGTTCACGGAACCGGAACAGTTCGACGCTTACTGGAAAAAATTACGAAAGAAAAAAAGCAGTACCACTATATTGAGATCAAAGGCTGCCCCCAGGGCTGTGCTCGCGGCGGCGGTCAACCGCTTCCCTGGGACGAAGAGACGATTCTGAAACGTACGCAAGCCCTCTACGACCTCGATGCCGCTCAGACGATCCGCAAAGCGCATGAGAACCCGACGGTGAAAGAGCTGTATCGTCAAGTTCTCAAAAAACCGGGAAGCCCCAGGTCGAAAAAATTATTGCATACAAGTTACACTCAACGACAAAGGTATTTATAAGGAGCTCAGGCAGGATCTTGTCAAGACAAGGCGGACTCGACGACATCCTGCCTGAGTACACTTCCACATGTTATGAAATGTGTCGTGACTGGCGCCGCAGGATTCCTTGGGTCCCATATTTCCGAAAAACTCCTCAACATGGGAGCCGAAGTGATCGGCATCGATTGTTTTATCGACTATTACCCCAGAGTGCTCAAAGAACGTAATCTCACTAACTTGCGTACTCATCCTCACTTTACTTTTATCGAAAAAAATTTACTCGATCTGAACCTAAAAGAGACCCTGCAGGGCGTTGAATACATTTTCCACCAGGCGGCCCAGGCAGGGGTCCGTGCAAGTTGGGGCAGGGATTTCGAAATTTATACCGAAAATAATATCAAAGCGACCCAGCATCTGTTGGAGGCATGCAAGGACTTGCCTATCAAGCGGCTGACCTATGCCTCCTCATCTTCGGTCTATGGCGACGTGCAGGAATTTCCGATGCGCGAAAGCATGTACACCCAGCCAGTCTCGCCATACGGTGTCTCGAAACTAGCCGCTGAACATCTCTGCTACTTATACTGGAAGAATTTCAAGGTTCCCACGATCTCTTTACGCTATTTCACAGTGTACGGTCCTCGCCAGCGCCCGGATATGGCCTTTAACCGATTTATCACTGCGATGTTGAAAGGCGAGACGATTCACATTTACGGAGATGGCGAGCAGACTCGGGATTTCACCTTTTTCGAGGATGCCGTTCAGGCGAATATTTCAAGCATGACTAAGGGCACTCTCGGAGGAGTGTATAACATCGGCGGCGGATCACGTGTCACAGTCAATTATGTCCTCTCGGTCCTGGAGAATATCAGTGGCATCACTCCAAAGGTCTCCTATGAGGGCGGGCAAAAAGGCGATGTACGCCACACCTTCGCTGATACGAGCCGCGCTCGCGCTGAATTACATTACGAGCCAGCCATCAGCATCGAAGAAGGCCTTCGGAGAGAAGTTGAATGGCTCAAAAATATCCTATGAAGCAACTCTACATCAGAACTTCCAACGAGTATCTTGAGGAATGGGACAAAGAGCGCATCGTGAGCGCCTTGATTCGCGAGACCTATATCGACCGAAGAACGGCTGAGACCATCAGCAACGAAGTGGAAAAGCAGATTATCGGTCTGAATATCACCATTCTCACCAGTACACTTATTCGAGAACTTGTCAGCGCAAAGTTGATCGAATTCGGCCTGGAAAAGGCGCATAAAATGCATACTCGACTGGGAGTTCCTCTCTATGATGTCGAACAAATTATTCTGCAGCACGGCACAGCCCATCCTGTCCCTCTTCCCGGTCCAGAGCTGACGAATCTGGCGCTGGCACAACGAATCAAACGCGAATATGCCCTTATCAATGTGTTCTCGCAGGAAGTCGCAGACGCTCATCGTCGCGGCGATCTCTATCTCGAAGGGCTGGAATTTATTGACCGCCTTTATTGTGTCGGGCTTTCGCTGGAGTATCTGAAAAAATTCGGCTTGAGTTTCTTTGAAAGCGCAATTAAGGCTAAGCCTGCTAAACATCCGGAAGCATTAATCTCGCAGATGATCGGCTTTACCGAAATTTTGCGCGGCCTCTTTTTCTCCTCACTGGAATGGGATGCGGTCAATGTGTTATTTGCGCCCTATACAGACGGCCTGCCCAACAGCGATCTCAAGCAGCTGGCACAGAAATTGGTCTTCGAACTCGCCCGGCAATCAATGAGTTTACGAGTGGCTACACTTTTGAACCTCTATTGGCAGGTTCCAGCTGAACTCAGTAACGTGCCGGTGATCGGCGCGCTGCCGAAAACGTCCAAACGCAGCAAAAAAGTCTATAAAGACTATCAGAACGAAGCCCAGCGCTTCCTGCTCATCTTACTCGAAGTGCTGCTGGAAAGCAACACCGACGGCTGCTTCTTTGCCCTGCCGCTGGCCGTCATTCATCTCTCGGATGATTTTTTTCAGGCCCCGGACAGTGCTGATTTTTTGAAGACACTGGCAGAATTCATTCTGCGTAAAGGACATCTCTCGATCGTGTTCGAACGAGAACAACAGCGCCGGATTTTCCGCTCATTTGTCTCCCCCCCCAAAAATATCGAGCTGAACTCTGAGCCCTGGAAAACGCGACATGCCATTATTAACAGCGTTTGTATCAATCTTCCGCGTTTCGGCTATGTTGCTTACGGCAGCGATATGCATCTCTTTGCCAAACTCACCGAAATGATGGAACTGACGGCCGAAGCCCATATGCAGAAACGCGTATTCATTGAAAAGCTCCTGGCTGCCGGCCGCGAAGGCCCCCTTGGCGTTTTGATGATGAAACAAGATGGCGAGAGCTTTCTGAAACTGGAACAGGCGGACTTTTTAATCGGCTTCGTAGGGCTTAACGAACTGGTTCAGATCCATAAAGGGAGCCAATTTCATGAATCCGACGATGCGATCTCTTTTGGACTGGAAATCATCGCACACATGGAATCGGTTTGCGAACGCCTCTCACAGCGCCATCACATCTCTTTTCTGCTGACTGGTCTTCCGAATCCCGGCGCATCCTCGCGTCTGGCGCGTCTGGATCTTCGCTACTATTCTCCTGATTCCGGCCACGTGATCAAAGGAGACCTCGGAAGTGGCCATGTTCACTATACAGACTCAATGTATATGAACTCTCACGAAGACGACTCGCCCTTACAACGTATGAAACACGAAGGCGCTTTTTGCCGCTACCTGTCCGGCGGCAGTGTGTCTCACGTTTCAGCAGAAGGTCACTTGAGTCAACGCAAAGGACTGGTGGAGTTTATCAATGCCGTGTACCGTACGACCGAGACAGCTCATATATATTTTAGTCCGGACAATTCTTCTAAGGTCTTCAATTATTTGAACTAAATCCCGGCTATATCAAAAAATCGCAAAATCCGCATAAAAATACAGCATTTCATCTCCATCTCTTCCCCAAATCACTTCAGTTGTACTTTCCTCCTTCAAATATGCCTTGACAATCAATATATAGTATGACATTTATGCCCTTAATATACTACATATTGATTATTTTATACGATTAACATTTTTCAGTCTCACAGGCTCATGCGTTGTCCCATCTGCGATCGTGATCGTGATAAAGTTGTTGACTCTCGCTCGGCTCAAGACGGACATATCATTCGCCGGCGTCGTAAATGTCTAGAATGTGGACATAAGTTTACAACATACGAAGCAGTCGAACGGAGTCCGCTTTATGTGATTAAAAAAGACAATCGACGAGAACTGTTTCAACGGGACAAACTCCTTGGAGGAATCCTCACTGCGTGCAAAAAGCGGCCGGTCTCCATGGAATCGATCGAACGTTTAGTCCATACCATTGAGAGGGATCTTTACTCGGAATTTCAGATCGAAGTCCCGAGTTCAAAAATCGGCGAGTTGATCGTGCAGGAGCTACAGCAGCTGGATGATGTGGCTTACGTCAGGTTTGCCTCTGTATACCGCCAATTTAAAGATGTCGAAGAATTTATGGAAGAATTACGAAAACTGAAACACGAGCACCCAACACAACTGTAGTTTGTCGCATCCTGGAGCCGACAAGGCTTCCTGCCGCGTTTTCTTCCGGATGCAGAGAAACACAACGACATGTCACCCACTGACCAAACCACAGGATCGCCAGGAAGGAATGTTGCCGAAGCTGAAGGTCTGCAAACAACCGGCGTAAAACGTACTTTGAAAAAAAGCAGAGGGCTCTCGGTCCGACGGTATTTTACGGTTCCCGGGATTCATCCTTTTGAAAAAATCGACTGGGAAGACCGGACAGCCAGTCTGAAAGATATGACCGGCAAGGTGATTTTCGAACAAGATCATGTTGAAATTCCATCCTTCTGGTCGCAAACTGCCACCAATATCGTCGTCCACAAATACTTTCACGGAATGCCGGGAACTCCGGCCCGGGAGTACAGCGTCAAACAACTTATCGAACGCGTCACCCGGACGATCAGCGACTGGGGAAAACAGGACGGCTATTTTGCCAGTCCAGACGACGCAGACACCTTCTATGCCGAACTGACTCATTTGCTTGTCAATCAGAAAGCGTCGTTTAACAGTCCAGTCTGGTTTAATGTCGGGACCGAAAAACATCCGCAATGTTCAGCCTGTTTTATCAACCCTGTCGAGGATACTATGGAGTCGATCCTTGAGCTCACGAAAACCGAGGGAATTCTGTTTAAATATGGATCGGGAACAGGCACAAATCTCTCACCCCTGCGTTCGTCAAAAGAGCGTCTTTCAAGTGGTGGCAAACCCAGCGGACCAGTCTCATTCATGAGAGGCTACGATGCCTTTGCAGGAGTGATTAAGAGTGGGGGAAAAACCCGGCGAGCCGCTAAAATGGTTTTGTTGAATATCGACCATCCCGATATCGTCGAGTACATCACGTGCAAAGAATATGAAGAGAAAAAAGCCCGTCTCTTGATCGAATACGGATACGACCCCAACGATGCGTATGATTCGCTCTTTTTTCAAAATGCGAATAACAGCGTGCGGGTCAGCGATGAATTTATGCGGGCAGTCGATAACGACGCAGACTGGAACACTCTTGCCATCACGACCGGGGAGATTATAGACCATTATAAGGCCCGGGATCTGATGCGCATGATCGCCAAATCAACTCATGCTTGCGGCGATCCGGGCCTTCAGTACGACAGTACCATTAATCGCTGGCATACCTGTCCGAATTCCGGGCGCATCAACGCTTCGAATCCCTGTGCCGAATTCCTCTTTCTTGACGGCACAAGCTGCAATCTGGCTTCGTTGAATCTGATGCGTTTCCGCAGATCCGACGGCGGTTTTGATGTAGAAAGTTTTCTCCATGCAGTTCAACTCATGATTATCGCTCAGGAAATTATTGTCGATAATGCCAGTTATCCAACGCAACTCATAGAAAAAAACAGTCATGCCTTTCGTCCGCTGGGGCTTGGTTACACCAACCTGGGTGCCCTGCTGATGGCTGCTGGATTGCCCTATGACGATGATGCCGGCCGAGCGTATGCGGCGGTGATTACCGCCTTAATGTGCGGCCAGGCCTATAAAACGTCGGCGCTTCTGGCAATGATCCAAGGCGCTTTTGAAGGCTATGCGGCCAACCAGGATCTTATGCTCAACGTGATTCGGGACCATCAAAAAGCTGTCGATGAAATCGATGCATCCCAGATTCCAGCTGAGTTGAAGAACACTGCCCGAGCTGTGTGGGCCGACGCGGTAAAATTCGGGCAAAAATCCGGCTTCCGCAACGCTCAGGTCACCGTGCTCGCACCTACCGGCACAATCTCATTTATGATGGATTGCGATACAACCGGAATTGAACCGGAACTCGCCCTGATCAAATATAAACATCTGGCCGGAGGCGGGAATATTAAAATGGTCAATACGACTGTTTCGGAAGCCTTGAATTGTCTCGGCTATCGCGAGAACGAGCAGCAGGCCATTTTGCAATATCTTGAAACGCATGATACGATCGAAGGCGCCCCCTTCTTGAAAGATCAGGATTTAGCCGTGTTTGATTGTGCGTTTGCCCCTAAACAAGGTAAGCGAGTCATTCATTACCTGGGACATCTGAAAATGATGGCAGCTGTCCAGCCTTTTCTGAGTGGCGGGATTTCAAAAACCGTCAACGTGCCGAACACGATTACAGTCGATGAAATTACTGATGTCTATATGACCGCTTGGAAATTAGGTGTCAAGGCTGTTGCGATCTATCGTGACGGTTCGAAACAGCTTCAGCCCCTCACGACCGATGAGAAAAAAAAGAAACAATCCGCACAAGAGCACACCACACAGGCACAGGAAGATGACAACGTCGAATTTCGTCCTGCGCGCCGCCGTCTTCCAGAAGAACGACACGCTATGACAAAGAAATTCAGCATTGCCGGTCATGAGGGCTACGTGACTGTAGGCATGTATGCAGACGGGACCCCGGGAGAAGTGTTTATCGTGATGTCAAAAGAAGGATCAACGATTTCCGGCTTGATGGATGGGTTTGCAACTGCAATTTCAATGGCTCTGCAATATGGCGTGCCCCTGGAAGTGCTGGTCAATAAATTTACCCATATGCGCTTTGAGCCATCCGGCTTTACAGGAGATAAAAATATTCCGATCGCCAAATCGATCCTGGATTATATTTTCCGCTGGATAGCGCTGAAATTTCTGAACCCGGAAGACCGCCCGAGTGTGCTCCCGCAGGACGAAAAATCTCTGGCCGTAAACGGACATACAGAAGCTGAGTTGCAGATCTTGCAAGATGCAGCTAACGAGCAACGGGTCTTTCAGGAACAGGCTGACGCTCCTCCGTGTAACGTCTGTGGAGCGATTATGGTACGTAACGGGGCCTGCTACAAATGCTTGAACTGTGGAACAACAAGCGGCTGCTCGTAGGGTTAAATGGCCTGATGAACGACTGCTGGACTGGGGGGAGCGATTCTCCCCCCTTCATCTTTGAATAGGAGCGTACATTACGCTTGTTGCATGCGTGACAGATGGAATATTCTTGACTTTCATCTTTACGCCCTGTACAAGGGTTATTGTGGCTAGTTCCACCTGTGCAAAACGATTCAGGACATGTGTAGAGCCTTAATGCTAAGTATACCGGCAACGCTGTATAGATGGAGGAAAAAGCAAGGAGGATATTCTCTTCTCCTCCTGTATGCAGGCATTCTTGTATGGAGTTGTTTTCCTGGAGCAGAGCTTGAAGCATCTGAGGTGAAACACTATCGAGTAAAAATTCTCAACATGCTTCCACATAGTACGAACAGCTTCACCCAGGGATTATTGTACCATGATGGCGCTCTTTATGAAAGTACCGGTCTGCGGAGTCATTCCTCTCTGCAAAAAATTGATCCAGAGACGGGCAAGGTCTTACGTTCGAGACACGTTCCTGAGCTGTTTGCCGAAGGGCTGGCTCTCTGGGACGATCATTTGATCCAGTTGACCTGGAAGAGTGGAATAGCTCTGGTGTATGCACTCCAGGATTTCAGCGTACAAGGCTCGTTTCGCTATGAAGGAGAGGGCTGGGGCCTCACGGAAGATGGGCATTCTCTGATTATGAGCGACGGAAGCGATGTGCTCTACTATCGAAACCCGCAGAACTTCAGCATCGAACGACGTCTCAGGGTCACCATGAACGGCAGGCCCGTGCCCTCTTTGAATGAGCTGGAATATATTGACGGCCTTATTTACGCCAATGTCTGGCATCAACGCTATATTGTCCAGATCGATCCTGCAAACGGCCACGTCATCGGGCAGATAGAGACGGATGCGCTGTTCGAAAAATTGCCTTTTCTAAGGCGTGAAGATGTACTGAATGGAATTGCCGGCAAGCAGGAAAGCAAGACGATATTTTTAACTGGGAAAAATTGGCCTCAAATGTTTGAAGTTATTTTAGAGGAGTAAGCGTGTTTACGTGTTGAGGCGCAATATCACCTGAACACGTTATCAGCTTAAGATCTATGAATACCACAGTGACAGCACAGGACATGGCATCGATCGAGAAGGTGGAATGTCAGGATCCTTTCGCGACTCTCGGCATGCATCAGGTGAAGTACAACGGGAAAAACGCAATCGCCGTGCGCGCCTTGTTTCACGACGTACAGAAAAGCTTTGTGTACGATCCGGCGCGGGATACGCTGACACCAATGAACAGAATTTCTGATGCTGGTTTCTTTGAAGCCGTTTTTCCAGACACGCAAGATTTTTTTCCCTACCAACTCGAGACAGTTGATGCCCAGGGAAAACGCACACGTTTTGACGATGTCTATTCGTTTCCTCCTGTATTAAGCGAAGACGATCTCTATCTCTACGGCGAAGGCAAACACTATAAAATTTATGACAAACTTGGCTGCCACTTGATCGATCTTCAAGGCGTTCAAGGCGCACTATTTGCTGTATGGGCCCCCAACGCAAAGCGGGTGAGCGTGGTCGGAGACTTCAACGGCTGGGACGGTCGCAAACATCCCATGCGTCTGCGGGGCATGTCGGGCATCTGGGAACTCTTTATTCCCGACATGAAAGAAGACGAATTATACAAATACGAAGTGCAAACCTCACTCGGGCATCTTTATCTGAAGACGGATCCCTTTGCCTTCTATTGCCAGCAACGCCCGGAAACGTCCGGGATTGTCAAAAGTCTTGACCGTTTCGAATGGACCGATCGAGAATGGATCGAGCGCCGTGAGAAGTCGAATCCGCTACAACAAGCCATTGCAGTCTATGAAGTTCATCTGGGATCATGGATGCGCATCCCGGAAGAGAATGACCGCTTCCTGACCTATCGTGAGCTGGCGGAACGATTGATTCCCTACGTCAAGGAGATGAATTTTACGCATGTCGAATTGCTGCCGGTTGCAGAACATCCCTTTGACGGCTCATGGGGTTATCAGGTCACTGGCTACTATGCTCCCAGCAGCCGTTTTGGCACTCCAGAAGAGTTGATGTATTTTATCAACGCATGCCATAATGCTGGCATTGGGGTCCTGGTAGACTGGGTTCCGGCTCATTTTCCACGCGATGCCCATGCCCTGGCCTATTTTGACGGGACCTTCCTGTACGAACATGCCGATCCCCGACAGGGCGAACATAAGGACTGGGGCACCTTAATCTTTAATTATGGCCGGAATGAAGTGCGGAACTTCCTTGTGGCCAATGCCCTCTTCTGGTTTGAGAAATATCATCTTGACGGCATCCGCGTCGATGCGGTCGCGTCGATGCTCTATCTGGATTACTCCCGAAACGAAGGGGAATGGGTTCCCAATCGTTTTGGAGGTCGTGAAAATCTGGAAGCTATTGAATTTCTCAAGGAGTGCAACACGAAAATCTACGAACAGTTTCCCGGTGTGATGAGCATTGCCGAAGAATCAACCTCCTGGCCGGGCGTCACGCAGCCGGTTCATTTAGGGGGGCTGGGCTTTATGTTCAAATGGAACATGGGCTGGATGAACGATATGCTGACCTTCATGGAAAAAGAGCCGATTCATCGTAAATACCACCATAACATGATCACTTTCGCCTTGCTCTATGCCTTTCACGAGAATTTCATGCTGGTCCTGTCACATGATGAAGTGGTACACGGCAAACGCTCGCTGCTGGATAAAATGCCTGGAGATGTGTGGCAGAAGTTCGCGAATCTACGCACGCTTTATGGCTTCATGTGCGGTCATCCAGGAAGAACACTCCTCTTTATGGGCGGTGAATTCGGACAATGGCTTGAATGGAGTGAAGCCAAAAGCCTGGATTGGAATTTGTTGGAATACGATCCTCATCGTCAGCTCAAAGATTTCGTCCGAGACCTGAATGGGCTGTATCAATCGGAACCGGCTTTATTCAAGCATGACGCCGATCATCAGAGTTTTGAGTGGATCGATTTTCACGATTCCGACAACAGCGTGATCTCATTCATGCGGAGAAACCTTGAAGAAAAGAATGAGACGCTTATTTTTGTGTGCAACTTCACGCCGATTCCGCGTAACGGTTATCGTATCGGTGCGCCTTTGCCCGGATCTTACAAGGTCTTGATGAACAGCGACGATCGGAAATACGGAGGCAGCGGCGCAGGCAACTATGCCCCTCTTATGGCGGATGGAATCCCTTGGCAGGGACAGCCCTACTCTCTTGAACTGTCGCTCCCGCCGCTTGGCACCCTGATCTTACGCGTGAACGCTGAAGAAGCGTGATTTCCTTCTACGGCATGGCGACGTGTAAAATCTGTTGTTCGGCCTCAGCACATCACCATGCCGTACGATCAGGAGGAGCATCTATATTTTAAGAGGCACCACAGGGCCGCAATCGCATCTTTCCAGCCGATCTTTTTCCCTTCGGAGTAATCTCTGCCATGGTAGGAAATTCCGACTTCATAAATTTTTATCGTGGGAATTTTCGCAATTTTTACCGTAAACTCCGGTTCAAAGCCGAAACGTTTTTGCTCCAGATGAATTTGCTCTAAGATCTCTCTTCGGAACATTTTGTAACAGGTTTCCATATCCGAGAGATTCAAATCAGTAATCATATTTGACAGAAAGGTGAGAAGATGATTCCCCACCGAATGCCAGAAAAGGAGAATCCGCCGTTCGGAACCGCTCAAAAACCTTGAGCCGTACACCACGTCGGCCTTGTTCTCCAGAATCGGCTTGATCAAACGATGATAGTCTTCCGGATCGTATTCCAGATCCGCATCCTGAACCACGACAACATCTCCAGTCACATGCTCAAAACCCGTTTGAAGGGATGCTCCTTTGCCCTGATTTCGTTCGTGAAAGCACACGATGATATCTTTTTCTCTGGACAGCCCTTGAAGATACTCACGGCTTCCATCAGAAGAACAATCATCTACCAGGATTATTTCTTTCTCAAGTTCGACATGCTGCACACGTCGAATAATCTCTTCAATCGTTTTGATTTCGTTATAGACAGGTATGACTACAGAGAGTTTCATCGCATTACATCGACTCTACAACACAAGGGGAAACAATTACGGCAAATATTTTACGAGATGCGGCCCAAGCAGCTTGGTCACGCTTAACGGCAAGTGCTGCCACATTTTGATGGCAAGTTCATATTTTGGGTTATGAGGATTTAACTCCGGGAGTTCATCCCCGTTGGCAAGCCAATAATGCCAGTAGCATTGTACCGGTTGAGCGCCCCACTGCTTTTTGAAGCGATATGTCCCTTGATCAGGCGTTGAACGGCCGAAGTCGAAGCGTGTATAACCCTGCTCGCAGGCAAATTTGAGGATATTCCAGTAAAGCATCATGTTGGACCCGAAACGATCATAGGCCCGAAGAGTTGAGGCCCAGGGAATTTGCAGCATCTCTTTAAAGCCAACAACAAATCCCGAGGCAATCGCCTGGTCCCCGGCATACACCGTACAGATACGCGCTGTTTCCGGAAATTCCGTCAAAATATTCTCAAAAAATCGTTTTGAATACACCGGAGTTCCCAGATCGCGCATCTTCCAGGCAAAGACCTCATAAAAGCTGTCAAGCTCCTCCGCATGGCCGATTTTAACATGAAAACCCTCTTTTTCAGGACGTCGAATTTGACTGCGAAGTTTCGATTTGAAACGTTTCCAAAGGTCCTCCGATGTCTCAGGCAGATCGAGAATCATCGTCACTTTCGACGTTTTAACCGGGAGATGCAGTGCAAAATTCTCAAGATGCCGCAATTCAATATGTTCAGCCCCTTCACGCCGGGCGATTACTGCTGCTTCATCAAGCAGTGCGCGGCGAATTTCCATGTTCTCGGCGAGTATGCCTCCATAATTAAAAAACGGGAGCGACACAAAGAATTTACCGAATGGAAGACTCTTCAGAAACACTAACGGCAGGATCCCGACAATCTGCTCATCTTCAAGAGCATAGAGATAGAAGGTGTTATGCTTGAAGGACTTTTCAACGATCCGTTTCCAGCCGCTGAGATGATACAATGCACTGGCAGAAGCCTTCGACACATAACGATCCCAAAGCTCCTCCTGAGCGCTTTCCAGTTGTGTAATCTGCATACCAGACCTTTGTGTGGGTTTCATATTCTCTGACATAAAATGCAATCGAATGGTTTGTGATCACGCTACCGCAATTCATTGATTCCATGCGTTCTGCCAAGCATTAGAGAGTAACGCTCACTGCAGCAAGAACTCACTCCAGCCATCCTCAGAATACGCTAGATGGGGCTGCATTTGTCAAGACAAAAATACACGTTAAGTTCTCTGAGCCGCTTATATGAATCTATGGCCGCTGCGCACAGCGGCATTTTCAGTCTATTCCGTCCGGATTCAGATGGAAGCATCAGTGATACCGTCTCTCCTTAGCGCTAAAAACGCGTCGTAGTCGTTAAATCGGCATGACTGACGAGGAGAATTTGTCAGAGGCGCATATGAAGGTCTGTAACCGTGTCGAAAAATTTAACAAAACCCTAATTCATCCGCATCCCTCTCTTTTAGAGCATATTGCAAAGAAAAAAATTGTTCTGACTCCAAAAGGGGTCGGAAATTTTTACATTTTTACATAAAAATAAAGAAAAGAATCTCGAAGTTTCTTCAGTCTTACTTCAGGTAAAATTATTTTTATTCGCCTTTACAGATGTTGTTTAGAGGCAAATTTCAAGCAAGAGAACAAAATGTGGCATGTAATTTGCTAGATCTTAGAACAGAAATCAAAGTTTAGTTTAAAATTGAAGACGTATAAAAATATGAATGATGTTTATGGAACTATGGAGGTTCGTTATGAAAAGATTATTTGGAGTATTGTTGGCTGCCACGTTGATGTGCACAGGGGCTCATGTGTATGCTTTGGATTTAGGGGATAATATCACGTTGCCTGATATGATTTCGACAGGGAATGGATGGTATGGTTCTCAAGAAGTCGATGAAACTGAGCCGGGAACCGTTCAGGGACAAAATTGGGACCTTGAGGCATTTTTTCTTGATGACTTTACATTAAGTGTTGTAGGTGGTTTTGATTTTATCAATGGCGAAGCATCGAATCATGCTTCCGGTGATGGGAATTGGCACTTCGGCGACATTTTCATCAGTACGGCAGGGTACGCTTCCTACGATCCGTCTGCATATCCCGAACTTAACGGCAACGGTCAGGTGAACCTCGATAATACGTTTGGCTTTGATTATGTAATAAGCTTTGACCGGGCTGATGATGGTAAATTAGATGCCGGGACAATGGGGTATAGCGTGTATTCACTGACAGACGACAGCATACTCCAGTCTGTGTATTTTGATTCATTCGATCGCTCAGGCCCTTATGCCTATGTCGACGGCGGTGACTTTGTAGAAAACGGGACTTTCGAAGTTATCTACGATTATGACAACCTGGTTGGCACAAATGTTCTGACAGGCTTGGATCTGAGTTTCCTGAATACAACTGACAATGTATTGTTCAGCGTCACCGAACAATGTGGAAATGACGTTCTTGTCGGAGATCCTGTCAATCCAGTTCCAGAACCGGGAACGCTGCTCCTGCTTGGCGCGGGGCTGCTCGGGATTCTCGGCTTAGGGAAACGTATCAAAAACTAAGCTTTTCCTGGGAGGTACTTTACAAAAGGCGCAGGGAATTTTCCTCTTGCGCCTTTTTTTTATCTCAAGCAGACACATATTACATCTTACTAAACGGGATTCGGATTTCTCGCCCCAAATGGAAAAACCTGATGACCAGTTCCCTGGCCTGCGGCTCGCTTATCGTATTATACTCATAGATTGACAGGCTGATCTCATGCATTTTTTTCTTCGGACAGCAGCAGCATGGCTCGATCGTATGAGTTGAAAACAGCCGCTTCACCAAAGTAAAATTCCCGGAACGCAGCATCTCTTTCAGCATGTCAAGAGTCTCTATTCCCCTGTGCTCCCCGATGGCTTGATCTTCGACAACAATGTATCCGGTACCATAGTTGCGCAGCAAGTCGTACATATCGTCCTCAGTATCAACATACGAGGACATGCCCCATTTTTTGAAGACGGAAAAAGACACCAAGGTCTTGTCAGCTCTCAGGGCGATCATTTTTTTTTCAAGATCATGTTTCCTAAGATGAAAAATAAACGTTCCATCATAACTTGCGCTGATCAGGACGGTCGCTCCCTTTGGATTGTTGACGACAAATTCTGCAGCCCGATCATAGACCGTATCGATGTATCTGAGCATATCGACGCGGCAAGAAACCATGAGCTGGTATAGGCATACGGCAGGAAGAAGCAGCGTTGAGAGGTATTTCAGCGTCCTGTGATGCTGCTTCTTGAACGCCTTAGTTATCCTCAGAACAGCCGAAACAGCCAGAACGCAGAAGGGAGGAACCACATAGATTCCGTAATATTCTCTATATGGCGTTAAAACCACTGTATGTCCGAATAAATATGAATGGTAGATATACCACCAAACAATCCAGAGGAGGAAAAGCAGGTCTTTTCCCCGTTCTTCTCGCTTGAAAACCATGACGCCGATCGATACGACAGCGAGCATCAATACCGGCAAGCTCAAAACATTATCCGGGAGAATTCGTATATAGTTTGTCCACTGGGAAAGCAGACTTTTAAAACCAGCTGCCTTCAGATCGCCGAGGACAAGGCTCACTCCAACCGTTCCAAATTTCCAGGTAAACACGACCAGAGGGATCAGGAAAAGACACAAAAGACCGCCAGCCAGAAGACTTTCGCGCTGGATGAGCTTTTTATACTGTTTTCTGAGGAGAAGATAACTTAAAAATACCGGCAGGATAAAGCCTGCTGTCTGTTTTGTATACAAGGCTCCGCAAATACTTAACGCAAGATAAAACCCATAGCGCTTTTTATCCAGCTCAAAATAACTGTAAAAACAGTACATACTGATCATGATCATCGCAGTTGTCGGAATTTCCAACATCACTGTATGCGACCAGGTCATGACCATCGGCGTACTGATATATAATACACCAGAGTAAAAAGCCGTTGCTCGGCCATAGATTTTCTGAACGAAAAAATACCAGAAAAGCATGCCTGTGGATGCGAAAAAGATTACTGTCAGGCGGGCGGTCAGCACTGAAATGCCGAACAGGCTGTAGAAGAGAGCTTCAATCAAAGCAAAAAACGGAGGATACCACGTAAGAGCCAGAGCTGGATATTTTGCGTAATAGCGCTCAGTGTACTGGTACAGCTCGAAAAAGGGGTGGTCTTGCAGCAGATCATGGATGTAGACCCCATCCATAGCGTGCCGCGACTCATCGGACCACCAGAAATCTCCGCCAGACAGCCCTAATCCAGTCAAACCCAGGGTCACAATGAGGAGAACAATCGGGTAAATGCCAGCTCTATATCGCTTCCAGCAGCCATGTAGTACAGTCGTCATCGGTAGGTAATGAATCTGAATAAATTTGTTGCTTCAGAGACCTCATGTCGTCGATAAATTTCATCTTTCTCCTGATCCGTCACGTCACGAGCAACATGAAATTCATACAGTGCGACTCCGCCTGTCTTGTATCTATGGTAGTGCGTCATGATTTCCTCAACCAGCCCCGAATCTCTGCAAGAACAGAGCAACTGCGCCCTCAAACCGTGATCCCGGACAGCAAGAAAGGGTTCTTCTCTCAGAAAATCAATGACTCCCGGGCAATAGTTGACGACATTCAGATAGAGATCTTTGTCAAAATAGTAATTCCGCTCTTCTACACTGACACTGAGTCCCCATTCGCGTTTATAACGAAAAAGCCCGTCATTCATAAACGATCGTACATGAAAACCATTAAAGTAGACAAAACCATGTTTTTTCGCATAATCCAGACTTGTGTAATACGAAGCTGCCGCCCGGTGCAATTTGTCTTTGGCATTACGGACGCCGTATTTGCATTTCACGAGCGTATCGCCCTGAAAAAGCCAGACGTTGGCTGCAATCGCTTCATCGCCGTGATAGGCCGTTTGCAAGACCCCTTTTGCATAGAATATTTTTAACATATCAAATGATTCGACACTCTGTTTTCCCCATTTCGAGGAGATATGCGGAACATATAATTGCTCGTAAAACAGCCGAAAGCGATCGAGATGTGTACGTATGCTGAACTCCTTTAACTCAACCCCGTTTCTTTCAAGAAGCTTCCTGGCCTCGTTGTATTTTTTTTTCTTGTACTCTTCCACTCTCATGCTGCTAAGAACATAGGGCTTGATTCTCATGAAATCTTGAAGACCGGGAAGTAAACTGTTCATTTCAACATACATCAGATCAACGTGTGGTGAGAGATCTCTGAGAGTGTTTTTCAGCATGAAAACATTCGTACGTGTCACATGTGTAAAGCGATATTCCGAATCATAGAGCTTCTCCAGAATGTATTTTTTCATTTCATCAGTACCGATCCAGAGCAGAGTCACAGGATGACCGTTCCGAAGTCCTTCGTAACGGTCTACCGTCATGTTGAAATGGACGACAATGCGGAAGAGCGATCGCAAGAACGCCGCGAGAGAAATGAAAAAATACAGGACCGGATCAGGCAGATAAAGAAAGACACGATATAATGCAGTGTTCACAGCTCTATTTACAATATTCATCGACACCTCATTGAAAACTAAGGACTGCCTGGATCACTTCAGCCTGTTCGTCCTCGCTTAACCCATGATAAAATGGAAGACGCAGCAAACGCCCGCTGATATCCTCAGTGATGGGGCAATCCCCGGGCTTCCCCCCAAATTTTCGACCCATCTCCGAGAGATGGAGCGGGAGGTAGTGAAACACACTCTGGATACCGTGAGCTTTGAGATGCGCTATCATTGCCTGCCGCTGCCCGGCTGTCGGCATCAAGAGATAAAACATGTGAAACGACTGCTCGCAATACTCGGGAACGATCGGCAGCCGCACACCAGACTCTTGCGCCCATCCAGACAACTGTTCCTCGTAACAGTTCCAGATTCTTCGTCGCCGGGACTGAATATGCTTCCAGCTAGTCAGTTGCGCGTATAAGAATGCAGCCAGAAGATCCGACGGCAGATAGCTCGATCCAAGATCGACCCAGCTGTATTTCTCCACTTCCCGGCGAAAGAAACGACTGCGGTTTGTTCCTTTTTCACGAATGATCTCGGCGCGTTCGATGTAGTTCGGATCGTTAAGAAGCAATGCGCCTCCTTCACCACAGGTTATATTCTTGGTTTCATGAAAGCTTTGGGTCGCCATACAGCCAAACGTTCCCAAAAACCTTCCCCGGTATTGTCCGAATAACCCATGAGCGTTATCTTCAATCACAGCAAGATCGCAGCCCTGGGCAATATCGAGAATCGTGTTCATTTCACAGCTCACTCCGGCATAGTGTACTGGTATCACGGCTTTTGTACGTGCTGAGATGAGCAACTCCAATTGAGATTCATCAAGGTTCAGGGTATCAGGACGGATATCGGCAAAAATCGGGTGAGCACCTCGAAGAACGAATGCATTGACTGTAGAAACAAAAGTAAACGACGGCACGATCACTTCGTCACCAGGCTGAATGTCCAGGAGTAAAGCAGCCATTTCAAGCGCATCAGTGCAAGACGTCGTTAAGAAAGCTTTAGGAACATGAAGGAGCTGCTCAAACAAGCGCTGGCATTTCTTCGTATACATTCCATTTCCGCAAATGCAGCCTCCTTCGAGAGCGTCGCTGATATACTGTAATTCCTGTCCGTTAAGGGTCACCTTATTAAAGGGAATGCGATATACGTCTACCATAAGAATATATCCTATCTAATATAGCTTTCATGAGTCTGTACCAAGCTGTGTTTCCGACTTATGTCCGGCTGCGAATCTGTCTGAAGCAGCTTCAGGCCGTGTCGCGTTCACCCAAAATGTTTCAACGACTTGCATGATCCCTCCTGCGCTTCCGACAAATACGCTATTCAGATAGACCAGGAATGCAAGCATCACTGCATCCGAAGCCGCGATGCCGTATCGGCCTAACAGAAAGACCAGAGTTCCTTCACGCACACCAAGCCCACCTAGAGAGAGCGGTAAAAGTGTTGCAACATACACGAGAGGGAGAATCGCCAAAAAAACACTGAGAGGGATCTGAAGTCCAAGTGCCCGGGCAAGTACACTTACGACAACGATGTCCGTTAGCTGGAAGAATAGCGACAGGATCAGCATCTTTCCCAGCGTCTTCGTTTTCAAGGTCTCGAGGGGATGCATTATTGAGTAGAGAGAAGACGACCATCTTGTCCCTCTTCCGAAACGTCGTAGAATGATTGTCGGCCAGAGACGACGCCCCGCCAGAAAAACCAGCAAAGCACTCATGCCGATCGCCGCAACCGGGATGAGGGCTGATCTTCCCTCATGGCCGAACATGAACGCTCCAGCCGACGGATGGAACAGATACATACAGAAGAAGATCCCCAACAAGGCGAGAACTCCACAGATACGCTCCAGGAACACACTCACGGCGGCTGTACCAAGCCGACAATGAGTTTGCAGAGTGCAGCGTCCAATCCGAACAACGTCACCGCCGATAACTCCGGGAAGAAACGTACTGTAAAACGATCCCAGCAGGTACCCGGCATAGGCCTGGCGATGAGACCACATCACATGATTATCCGCCAGGACGATTCGCATTCTCCACGAGGCAAAATACAGCCTTCCCCACGAGAGCAGCGGGGCCATCACAAGCGGGACACTGCTGACAGTGTGCAGTGTTTTCACTGCCTCTGTCCAGTCAACAAGCCGCATCAGGAACACAAGCAGCCCCAGACTCACGCTGAGTCTCAGCACGAACACGATTTGACGATCGATATGACGTATTGATCTCACTGTACTTGTGAGCACGATCACGATTCGGAGTTAAAAACTCTTCATATACTTGGATGCAGCGGGTCCTTCATTAAAAATCAGATCCAGAATGCTCACCCGGTGTTCGAACGGAGGAAAACGCTGATGATACTCTGGATAGCCCGAATAATTCATGTAATTCAGCTTAATGCCCTCCTGCTTAAATAATTCCTCGTTCATATAGGCTTTGGCGGCAGGCCCTGACAGATATCCTGCTGCCCCGGCCTCTTTACATAATGCGATCAGTTGTTCCGTTTTGCCTTTCGCCGGAAAAGAATACTCCATCGACCAGGAAATCTTTGTCGTGATGCCCAATATCCCGCAAAGCGCTGTGAGAAAACGATAATTAACAAGACTCAGAAATTTCTCGTGACAGTTGAGGTAAAGTTCTTCGAAGATATTTTTATAGATCGAGAAATACTGCGTTTTGGAGTAATTGTGAATGAGCGATTGCCAATGTTTGCGGGCCCAGCCCTGATGACTGATACGCACATCTCGAATTTTTTGAACGCGCCGCCCCTTGACAATGACCGGTATCGTCAGCCATATCAGTCCGTTCGGAGTCTTGATCCTGTTTCTGTTCCTCCAGTCTCTCACCGTGTATTGCACATCGTCATACAGGATAAATTCATCCACAAGATGGATTATATCAAAATACCCTTTCCAGGGAATATAGTTTGATTGAAGAATTGCGACTGTTTTAGTTCCGGACACGGTCTTCATATTCCGCATTCCTCTTCATGGAAGTCTGGAGTATCTGCTTCAAAAGCTTGTCGTGTTTCTTTGACGGCATGGAGAGGGACCGCCGTAGAAGTCCCACCATTCCCGATGTCATCTCGTATGACATACGGTGGTTTTCCCATTGTTCGGAAATGTAATCGAGCGATGTATTCGCCGATAATTCCGACAGCAAAAAGCTGCATTCCCGCAAAAAAAGCAATTTCAGCCGCGAGGAACGACACGTCGGGAACATAAGCATGCTGAAATAAGCGCCGTATGACAACATAGCACAGCATAATCAAACTCAAAAGAGATGTGGCCAGACCGATCCCGCTGGCAATTCGGAGAGGCAGCGTAGAGTAGCCGATAAGCATGTCAAAGGCAAGTAAGAGCAATTTGCCTAAGGTATAGCCCGACGTCCCATGTCGCCTTGAGTGATGGTCCACAAAGACCTCTGCGACCCGGTCGCTTCCCCAGGATAAGAGCACGTCGAGAGAAAGAGACCTGCCGCGAAAGTGCGCAAAACTCTGACGCAGCACCGAACGAAACGCCCGAAAAGCGCTGCTTTTATCAGCAATTTTCGACCCTGCCACGATTTTCAAGACCACTCTAAGTGCTTTGGAAGACAGATTCCGCCAGGACTCGTGTTGTCTTGCCGCCGGTATTCCATACACCAAATCGTAACCTTTCATTAAGGTTGAAAGTAATTTGGGGATTTCTTCCGGTGGATGCTGCAAGTCGTCGTCAAGTGTGACGATAAGCTCGTACTGAGCCTTATAAATTCCCGCAAGCAACGCATTATGCTGTCCATAATTACGCATCAGGTTGATCCCACGGACATTATGATATTGAGTCGCCAGGCTGGTAATCACTTCCCAGCTTGCGTCGTCACTTCCATCATTGACCAGAAGAATCTCAAACGCCTGGACCAAGGGTTCTAATACGCTTTGAATCCGGTGTATTAGGGCGTCGAGGCTCTCCTGGCCGTTATACACCGGCACAATGACTGAAACGGTAGAGGTCTCCAGCATCGTGAGTCTTCCTGTTGAAATGATTGTCTGCAATAGCGTCTTGTGCGACTGGCTTAACTGCTCGAATTGAATGGCGATCGTATATAAGTCTCTTCCACAATCGTCTCCATGCACAGGATAACTTTGCAGAACGATACCGCTGCATTCCAGCATCAAATAGTTCGTATATTGATCTGTTTCAGCGATCGCAAAATCTATACGTACTTTTTCAGAAGCAGGAATAGGACGATCGATCATGCAGAGCATTCCATCCAAACCAATATTGAGAGAGATGGCGCTAAGCGGTATTTCACTCTCTGTTCCGTGAACATACATAGTGATCGGGATGCGCACGGAACACCCGGGAACTCTTCGAGGCTCTGGGTCCAAAGGCATAAAATCTCCTGATCATGGGATAGAATGGCGCACGATCAGTCTTTGCGAACGGATTTCTATTCAGCGTTCCCCGCTGTGCTGCAGCATGAGTTTTCTTAACGCTTCGGCTGTTCTTCCACCTTATCACACATCCTGAGAAGCTGAAGAGTGTAATCTGTTGCATTTTCTGCAGCGAGTTGTATATTCTTTTGAGCGCGACGGGCGGGCATGAATCGTCCCGGGTGCCGGGCCAAATAATGAATCATTTGACTGGGCCGGCTGAGCCTCTGACATTCAGGCATTGCGCAAAACTCGGCAAAGGCTTGGGGATCGATGTTCGAACGTTCAACATGAACCGACTGGTCGATATCGTCAGACACAGCCCGAATTGACAAGAAGGGAACCATATTGATTTTGCAAATCTGAGCGACAGCCGCGCTTTCCATATCCACTGCCAGAGCTTTGAAGTCTTCGGCAAGCCTTGCCCGCGCCCTGGGGGAAAATATAGCCTGATCGCCACTGACAATCCTTCCACTGAATACTTTTGGCGGTTCACTCCAGTCTTTCAGCACTTTTCGAGACGCCTTGACAAGACAAGAATCAGCCTCAAATTCCTTGAAACATTTCCGTTTATGATTTCTTTGAAGGATGCTGAACCAAAACGGGACAAAACCTTCAGGAAGTATGAAGCCATAATCATGCTGCACTGTCATCAAGGCCACGACAATATCCCCAACGCGACAGCGCTCGTCGAGTCCTCCAGCACTTCCGCAGGACAACATTGCCTCTGGTTCATAACGACTACATACATACTGTGCAGCGGCGGCCGCATGGACCTTCCCAATCCCCGTCTGCACCAACAGGAGCTGTTTATCGGCATAGCGCCCTGTAAAACAAGGAAAAGCACCGCACTGCGGCTCTTTCTGGAGCTCCAGCTGTTCCTGAAAAGACTGAAGCTCCAGAGCCATGGCACATAGGATCGCGACTGGACGCATCAGCTCAGAAAAAAGGGTTGAACTGCCGCTCGTGGCCAATGCTCGTTTCCGGACCATGCCCAGGATAAACAGTCACCAAATCATCAAGGGAAAAAAGCTTTTCGCGCACCGAAGCAAGGAGCTGGGCATGGTCTCCGCCAGGCAGATCGGTTCGGCCAATGGAATGTGCGAAAAGCGTATCACCTGAGAAGAGTTTATCTTCCACTAAAAAACAGACGCATCCTGGAGTATGACCAGGGGTATGCAAAACCTGAAACTCCAGCCTTCCGACGTCAAGACGGTCGCCGTCCTTCAGGAATCCTCCTGGATGCGGTGGCGGCGTGATTTGCAGCATGGCTTGCAAAGGATCCGTTGGCAAGCCTTCCAACAGATACATATCGTCCTGGTGCAGAAGAAAGGGCACATCAACTTCTTCCAGCAGTCCAGCCACTCCCCCAATGTGATCGATATGGCCGTGGGTGTTGATAATATACTTCAACTGCCAGTTGTGCTTCTTGAGCACCTGATAAATCCGGGCAGCTTCGTCACCAGGGTCGATTACCACAGCCTCCCGGCTTTCTTCACACACAACAATATAGCAGTTTTCCCGTAAAGGCCCAACTACAAGTATTTCCAACAGCATAAATGTTTTGCCCCATCGACAGTTTCTCTGAAAATTTGACGGCTGCGTCACTCGTCGGCATTGACAAGTATTTTCACAACAGATATCGAAAAGACTAGATACTATCAATCACAAACGTTACTGGACCGTCATTATAAATCTTTACCAGCATCATGGCCTGGAACTGCCCAGTTTCGACATGAATGCCCCTGGCGCGTAATTGTTCAACCACATACAGATACAGACGCTCGGCTTCCTGCGGTGGGGCGGCTTTTGAAAAACCGGGACGGCGCCCTTTTCGACAGTCGCCCAGAAGGGTAAATTGCGATACCACCAGGACTTCGCCGCCGACCTCTTGCAGCGAAAGATTCATTTTCCCGGCCTCGTCCTCGAAGATTCGCAGCCCGATCAATTTATTGACCAGATAATCCGCATCCTTTTCCGTATCCCCTTTGGCCACACCGAGCAGAACAGCGATGCCTTTGGCGATTTGCCCGACAATTTCTTCATCCACACTTACCGACGCGTTCGTCACACGCTGAATGACCATCCGCATGCTTATCTTCCTTTTCCTGGTCGTCTCCCGGCCGGAACGAAGCTGTCGAAGTTCCGCTTCGGCACAAGAAAAAACGGTTATTCATCCTGTTCCAGAATTCTTAATGACAATTCAATGGCCAAAAAGTCAAGAATAAAGTCGCAAATGAAAAGGGAGCTGCCTTATTTTGGATGTCCCTGCCGGCTCTTGCAGAGAAATTTTGATACCCTCATTGATAATCTTAATATAGAGATGCAAGACAAGCAAGCGAAAAATTCCCCCTTGTAGTAGAGAGACTCAAAGCTCTCATGCAGAATCACTCAATTAACAGGAATCGCTTTAATTGGCATAATGAAAATGTGCCGCCTGTTAAAAAAATTCAACTTTTACTTGACAACACGATGTTTATAGCCTCTCCTTCTTTAAGGGTCACCAGCTCTTAACGGCCAAAGGGAGAACAGGTCCGCAGAAATCTGTACCAACATCACGATCCTCTCTACGATGGAAGCCTGCTTGAAACTTACAGCGGAAGATTGTGAACATGTCACACCGTAAGATTACACAATAAACCATATCGCGACTGATGCGCTGACGAATTTTTCGGCAAAATATCTGTTGTCGTAACCATTGTTATATTCTATTGATCAGGAACGTACATACAGTCGAAAGGAGCATTAACACAAGCGGGAGAGTATCAAAGACCGTCAGGCTTTTGCTTCAGCATTCCTTATGTGTTAATGGTAAGAACGAATAATGGAAGGATGTATGAAGAAAGTCGGATTAGTCGGTTTAGGCGACATGGGCATGGGCATGGCTAAAAATATTCTTAAACACGGCTTTGACCTGACCGGCTTCGATCTTCGCCCGGAACGCTTGCAGCAATTATCTGAATCCGGCGGGAAGCCTGCGGCAAACTGTCGTGAAGTCGGTGAACATGCGGACTATGTCTTTGTGATGGTTCTCAATGGGGCCCAGGCTCACGAGGTGATTTTCGGGAAAGATGGCTTGTTGGAAGGACTTGCTTCCGGTGCTGTCATTCTCGTATCAGCGACCATTCATCCTGCCGAAATGCGCGAGATCGAGCGGAACCTTGCCGATCGAACGATTCACCTGGTCGACACACCCGTCAGCGGTGGTCAGAGCGGGGCTGACAACGGAACACTCACGATGATGGTTGCCGCGAAAGCCGAAGTCTTTGAAGACTGTAAACCGGTGTTAGACGCTGTCGGGCAGCAGATTTTTCATGTCGGCGACCACGTCGGTATGGGCCAGACGGTCAAAGCCGCTCACCAAGCCCTGTGTGGGGCTGTGATGACCGCAACGTTTGAAGCGTTTGTCTTAGGGGTGAAAGCTGGTGCCGATCCGGAAGCGTTATCCAAGGTCATCGGCGCAGGCGCGGCAGGGAACCATTTGTCGAGGGTCGCAATGCAGAGCATTATGGAGCGCAAATTCACCGGAACCGGAAGCCATATCGGGACGATGTATAAGGATTTAGGCATTTCGATGGCTATGGCCAAAGAAAACGGCGTGCCCATGTTTACAACAAGCGCAGCCTATGAATTATTCCAATCCGGCAAATCGCTTTTTCCACATGAAGACAACTGGTCGGTCGCTAAACTGTTAGAGCAGATCGCAGGGATCACAATCAACAAGACATCCCGGGAACACGCCCAATGATCCATCAATGCACGTCATACTGTTCCGGAAAGGCCCGGAAAACGGCGTGAAAACGAGCCGGACGTGTGCGGTGAAACCCTGCAAAACCGAGCGTCCTGAGTGCATCATTCAACGTTCAGGAGAAATACGTGCAGACGACGCAACAAGCATCTACGCCGTCCCCTTTTTTGAGGATGGAAGCGATTGTCAAACGATTTGGCGGCAACGTTGCCGTTAATAACGTCACTATCGAAGTCACACCGGGTTCTGTGCTGGCACTTCTCGGCGAAAACGGCGCTGGCAAATCAACATTGATTAAAGTCCTGGCAGGCGTGTATCACGGTGACAGCGGACGGATCATTTTCAAAGGACAGGACATTATCGATGCAGCCTCAATTCGCACAAAGACCCGACAACCGATCGCGTTTATCCACCAGGATCTCGGACTGGTGGAATGGATGACCGTTGCTGAAAATATGGCGTTTAGCCTCGGATTTCCCAAGCGTTTTGGGGTGATCGACTGGCGTAAGATCCGACAGCAGGCGCTGGCAGCGCTGGAGCGCATCAGAATTGATATCGACCCGGATGCGCGGGTCTTTTCCCTGTCACAGACTGAACGATCCCTGTTAGCGATTGCCAGAGCGCTTGCCGTGGATGCCGATATCCTGGTGCTGGATGAACCTACTGCGGCCTTACCGGCAGATGATGTCACTCATGTGTTCGCCACCCTCCGCGAGCTGCAAAATCAGGGTGTTGGCATGATTTATGTGACCCATCGCCTGGACGAAGTCATGGAACTTGCTGATGAAGTCGCCATTCTGCGGGACGGCGTACTTATTGCCCAGGGAGCGACGCAGCAATACAGTCTTCGGGACTTGGTACAGATGATTGTCGGAGAAGAAAAAGCCGAAAATAAACGCTTTCCTCTCCCCCGAAACACGCAGCCAGTGCTTGAGTTGGACCACGTTACGGTCGGCGACACCGGTCCTGTGGACTTTTGTCTGCATGCGGGCGAAATGCTGGCGCTGGCCGGTCTGCGGGGAGCCGGGCAGGAAGATGTCGGGCGCCTGTTATTCGGCACACGCTATCTTCAGGCTGGCACGATCCGGCTCAACGGGGACACCTACGTGCCGACATCACCACAGAAGGCCATTCAATCCGGGATTTCATTAGTCGCACGTGATCGGGTCGGGGAAAGCCTCGCCATGTCGCTGTCCGTACAGGAGAACATGTTTCTCGCTCCGATGAATCACGGAAATGCCCTGCTTTCCCCGTATACTTCGCGCTCCGAACGCCAAAAGGCAGAACAGCTGTCAGAGCAGCTGGACATCCGTCCCCGGCGGACAGACGTGGATATATCGGCATTATCCGGGGGAAACCAGCAGAAAGTGGTCATGGCGCGATGGCTGGATATTCGCAGTCCGGTCCTGGTTCTGGAAGATCCCACGGCAGGCGTAGATGTCGGTGCCCGCGTCGAAATTTACGATATTCTCAATGAAATTCTCCGGACCGGTCATGCAATTATCGTGATTTCAACGGATTTTGAGGAAATTACCAACATCTGTAACCGGGCTCTTGTTTTTAATCGCGGTCGAGTCGTCGGTGAATTGCTCAACGACGACGTGACCTTTGCCAATTTACTGGAACTCTCGTCCGGATCAGGGGCGCTGGCGACCTGAACCGGGTTCGCGTGATATATCACACTATGAGAAAAACCTCAGTCACTTCCACGGCGCTGGAACAGCAGGTACACATCGGCCGTGACGGTATCCTGCCCTGGCTGACACAAGTTGCGACCCGCTACGGTTTGCTGTTTTTGTGTATCATCCTGGGAGTCTTTTTTTCGTTCATAACGGACTCTTTTGCCTCTATGCTCACTCTTCAGGCCGTTCTGGGGGATAAATCGATCATTGCGCTCCTGGCATTGGCTGCAACCATCACCATGATTGTGGGAAAGATCGACCTGAATGTCGGCTTCGGAATTGTCCTCTGGCATATTCTCTGTATCAGTCTGCAAGTTCAGTACGGTTTGTCATGGCCCCTGACCTGCATACTGGTCCTGGCAATATCTGGATTATACGGCCTGCTGAACGGCATTTTGGTCGCGATGGCCGACATCGACAGTTTCGTCGCCACGCTGGGGTCAGGGACGGTGATTTATGCGGTGGCGTTGTGGCATTCCGGCGGTCGTCAGATTGTGGGAGAACTGCCTGATTCGTATCTGGAGCTGTATCACACCGAGCTGGGCGGCATTCCGATTATTGCCTCTTACGTGCTGGTGCTCGCCGTGCTGTTATGGCTCATTACGGAGAATACACCGCTCGGGCGATGCATGTATGCCGTTGGCGCCAATCCGGCTGCCGCTGAACTCAACGGCATTCCGATTCGATGGTATGTGATCGGCGCGTTTATCGCCTCCAATATGATCACAGGATTTACGGGAATTCTTTTGGCCGCAAAATTAGGAGTCGGCCAGGCGAGTGTCGGGATGGATTTCCTCTTACCATCTCTGGTGGGAGCCTTCCTGGGGTCTACCACCATTCGTCCCGGACGCGTCAATATCTGGGGAACCGTTGTCGGGGTCACGATTCTGGCCGTAGGCATTGCCGGCATTCAACAGTTAGGCAGCACTTTTTACGTAGAACCATTGTTTAACGGAGGCACCCTGCTGCTTTCGATTACCCTGGCCGGCTACGCCCAGCGACGCCGCCTGCTGAGTCAAAAAACCGTACAGCATTCACACACGAAACGCAATCCAAGCCTTCCTGAGCATTCTGCTCAAAAGCAGGGCTAATCGTATCGATGAATGGAATGTCGGGCTTGCGTGTCGCTATCAATATAAAGGAGGGGATCAGGGCTACAAAAATTCAGGACTGCGCAGTTACAACTCACGCTTACAGCAGTATTCACATGTGAAAGCAGATATAATTTCTCTGACCATCAAGGAGGTATCTTTATGAGAACAAGAAACGTGTTACGCCATACTGTATCTATCAGCGCTGTGTTTGTCATGATGTTTGCGTTTTCCGCCCATGCTGATTTTTTGCAGGACGCAAAGGCGATTGTTGAAGCTTCAACCGCCTCAGGTGCTCCCTGGAGCGGCCCCACCACTGGGCCTAAAGCTCAGGCGGGAAAACACATCATTTACATCGCGTCAGATATGAAAAACGGTGGTGTCTTGGGAGTCAAGGACGGTGTTGAAGAAGCTGTCAAGGTCATAGGATGGAAACTGGATGTTCTGGACGGGGCCGGATCAGTGAAAGATCAGGTGGCGGCGCTCAACCAGGCAATTGCCAAAAAACCCGATGGGATCGTTGTTGGAGGATGGAATCCCAACGTCGCCAAAATCCCCTTGAAAAAAGCCTCGAAACAGGGCATTGTACTGGTTGGCTGGCATGCGCTTCCTGACCCGGGACCGATTGAAAAATATGATATTTTCTATAACGTGACATCAGACTCTCAGGACGTCGCTAAAGTGGCGGCCATGTATGCGGTTGCGCAATCAAACGGCAAGGCTAAGGCCCTCATTTTTACAGATTCTCTCTATCAGATCGCGCTGGATAAAGCGAATGCCATGAAGGCCGTCATCGAGCAATGTGCCGAGTGTGAAGTCGTTGAGTTCATCGATACGCCGCTGGCCGATACCAGTAACCGGATGCCGCCGTTAACCTTTACGCTGCTTCAGAAATATGGCGACGACTTCCAGTATTCGCTGGCGATCAATGATCTCTACTTTGATTTTATGAACTCATCCCTGAAAACAGCCGGGAAAGATCCGAACGGTGCGCCCTTTAATATTTCTGCAGGCGATGGTTCGGTATCGGCCTATCAACGCATCCGTCAAGGCAATTATCAAACCGCAACGGTCCCCGAGCCCTTGACCCTGCACGGCTGGCAAGTGGTGGATGAATTCAACAGGGCTTTTGCCGGTCAGAAGCCGAGCGGCTATATCACTCCCGTGCATCTGGTCACCAAAGAAAATATTGCCTTTGACGGCGGTCCGAATAATGTCTACGACCCCGACAACGGCTATCGTGAAGAGTATAAAAAGATTTGGGGCGTAAAGTAAGAGTACACCTCGACAGCAGGGTGAGCTGTGTGACTCCACCCTGCTGTTGCAACACACACAAGCGCAGACATGTCTCAAACATTTGTTTGCCGGAGAAGCCACGGAACAGCAGCTGAAGAATTTAGACAGGCACATTGAACCCGGCGCTCGAGTGAGCGCCTATATTCACGAGCATTCCTCTAATTCGATCGGCCTGATAAGATCTGAAAAAGACCCCTTGCTGAGGCCAGGTATTTTCACTCTTGCAGTGTTTCTCTGATATGCTCACGGAAGAGCTTGGATTTTTGATAATGCTCTTGCATGGCTGATACCGCTTTCTCAGGCTCCCTTGAGTGCATCGCATCTAAAATCTGCTGATGTTCCTGCACCGCCATTATGCGCCGCTCTAAAAATTTTTGCCGGCCCAAATGCTCTTCAAGATCTCGATTCAATTTAATGACATCTGACGCGAGAATCGTGATCAATGCTTTTAACACGGGATTAGCGGCAAACTCGGCAATTTTGAGATGAAACACCAGATCCTCATCAAGGCTCCCCACGCCTCGTCTCATCTGTTGACTAAAATCGCGATGGACGGCGTCAAGTTCCTCAAGCCCCTTTGGCGAGATTCTCTCCGTCGCTAATCTCACTGCGTGAGCTTCCACAGCATAACGGGCTTCAACGACTGCTTCGTAATGTTTTTCTTCCAGTTCAAGGACATTTGAAAGCAGCCCCCCGAGGGCATCAAGCCCAAGACCAGCAACATAGGTGCCGCTTTGAGGAACTGTTTTAACGATACCGTAGGCATCCAGGCGCTTGAGCGCCCTCCGCACGATCGCTCGTGAAATACCAAAACGCTCTTCCAGTTTCTGCTCTGACGGCAGCTTGTCACCGCTTTTCAATCTTCCTGAAGAAATTAAATCCTTGATCTGCTGAATGACCGAATCAGCAGGGTCTCGCAACTCAATCGGTTCAAAATAATGAATCGCATCTTTTTTGCTACTCATGGTCCCTCTCTTTCACACTCTATCGTCTCAATGGGAAGTATCACAGCGATCTCAAAAATTATGAGGTAGCAGGTAGTTCAGTACTTTTTAAAAGTCAAACACTTTCACGTGATATTTTCTCTGTTCATGAACAGGTACTCAAAAAAATATTCTTATCACTGAAAGTTCTCTATCCCATACTGCGGGTGCTAGCCCTTTATATCAATCTATTTCAAGAGTTCTTCTCTACATTCCGCGCAGGCTTGCTGTCAAATACATATAATTCTTTTTTTAAAATCATTTTTCGCTTGACAAACAGGCACGAATCATTCACTAAAAATTAATAAGTAGTTTACTACTTAATTAGTAAATGCGTATTATTGTGTTTACATACCACAATCAGGAGGATCTTATGGCACAATACAATATCCAAGAATTAGATCGTAACGCATGGTTGCAGAATACATTCCCGGAGTGGGGAACCTGGCTGAATGAAGAAATTGACGCTGAAGTCGTAGCAGACGGCAAACTGGTCATGTGGTGGCTGGGGTGCACCGGGATTTGGTTTAAAACTCCCGGGGGGGCGAATTTTACCGTCGATTTCTGGGAAGGTCGCGGACGCTCGACTAAAAAACAGCCGCCGTATGAGGAGATCAAAAATTTTCAGATTATTCGCTTGACCGGAGCCAGAACACTGCCGCCGTTCTTGCGTATGAGCCCGATTGTGATCGATCCTTTTGCAATGACCAAAATGGATGTCCTCTTTGCCAGTCATATTCACGACGATCACATCGATCCCTATGTCGCCGCCGCTGCCGTCAAATTAACCGACGCCGTCTTTGTCGGACCGAAACTGTGTGTGGACAAATGGCTGGACTGGGGGGTGCCGAAAGAACGTACCCATGTTCTGCACCTGGGAGATGTGTACAAATTTAAAGATGTTGAAGTCACGGCAGTCGAAGCCTTTGACCGAACAGCGCTGATCACCATGCCGCCCGACGGCGATCTGCGCGGGAAAATGCCGCCGGACATGAATGAACGCGCTCTGAACTATGTTATTAAAACGCCCGGCGGAACCGTCTATCACTCTGGCGACTCCCATTTTTCCGATCGCTATTTCAAACACGGCAAGGAGCATGATATCGATGTCTGTTTCACTGCCTACGGCGAAAACGGTCCCGGGGCTACCGATAAAATTACCTCCTCCGACTGTCTGCGCGTCGCTGAAAACCTGCGCTCCAACGTGTTGATCCCCTATCATTACGATATGTGGGCTAACCAGCATATCGATCCGAATGAGTTGGAATTGCTCTACAATTTCAACAAATACCGCCTGAAGTTCGAATTGTTCATCTGGCAGGTCGGCGGGAAGTTTACCTATCCCGACGATAGAAGCAATAAACGTTATAAATACCCCAAAGGCGGTGAAGACAGCTTCACTGACGATAATAATCTGCCATTTCCGGCCTTCTTGTAAGTCGATTTTTTCAGCGCAAAGGTGCAGAGAAGAGGGAAAATTGTAACGAGGCGACGCACTATAACGCCGTCATCCTCGATCTCAATCTCTTGTCTTTTCTGCGTCTTCATCGTGGGCGATGCGTATGCAATCAGGAAAAATTGAGCATATCACAGTAGCCGGCACTGGCATGATCGGATCAGATGTGACGCTTTTGTGCGCCATGTTTCACTATCCGGTGGTTATGCTGGGCCGCTCGGAAGAGAGCATTCAGCGTGGTCTGACCAGAATTCGGAAAAACCTCGCATACTTGACGACAGAAGGAGTGTATACCCGTGAGGACGCAGAACACATTTTGGGCTCGATCCGCACTGAGACGGCAATGGCTGAAGCAGTACGCGAAGCAGATTTTGTGCTTGAAGGCATTCTGGAAGACATACAGCTCAAACACGAGCTCTTTGTTGAGCTGGACCGTCACTGTCCGCCGCATACGATTTTGGCATCGAGTACGTCCGGATTATCGCCGAATGCCATTGGAGAAGGGATCACGCGTAAAGACAAAATGCTGGTGGCACACTTTTGGAACCCTCCCTATCTGGTACCGCTCGTCGAAGTCGTGACGCATGACAACGCCTCGAAAGAGACGATCGACACTGTGACAGCCTTTCTGGAGTCACTCGGAAAGACTCCTGTACATTTGAAGAAAGACATCGCCGGACATATCGGGAATCGTTTACAGCACGCGCTGTTCCGAGAAGCCATTCATCTGGTTGAAGAGGGCGTCGCTGCGCCGGAAGATATCGATCGAGTTATTCTGAGCAGCCTAGGGCCGCGTTACTCGATGATCGGCCCGATGGAATATATGGATTCGGTAGGACTTGACTTACAGGTGGCCGTGCAGAGCTATCTCTTTGAGACACTTGCCGATGCCAAACGCCCGCAGAAACTTCTGATGGAAAATTATGAGCGCGGGGATTATGGCGCAAAAACCGGAAAAGGCTTTTACGATTGGACGACCGAAAAGAATCTCGATGAAATGGTCGGCAGACAAAATACACGCTTTATCACAAGATTACAAGCCCTGCAAGCGGCTAAAAAAAGTGGTATCAGTTAATCTCACAACCACCTGCTCAAACGATCGGGAGGTGATGTTCCGGGGAGCACAACACAAGCAACTTTTTTGGAGGAATGCATGCCAAGTACGGATGAACAGCCCCAGCCTGCAAGGCGGGAAGCACACAAAAGGAGAAGAGTTATGATGTCACGAGGAAAAATTGTTGCAAGTCTTCTTATGCTCAGCCTGATGATTGCCGCGCCAGTGATGGCTCAGGAGTTTGACTGGAGGCAATTTGAAGGGACGACGATTGTCGCGAATTTCCCCAGCCATTTCCACTATAATGCTGCAATGAAGGTGATCCCTGAATTTGAAAAACTTACCGGTATCACCGTAGAAGTTGATATGCTGCAGTATGTAAAAATGCACGAGAAGCAAATACTTGAGATGAGTAAACCCGAAGGGGACTATGATGTGATTGCCTTGGTCTGCATGTGGAAAAGTGAATATGCAACAGGCGACATGTTATTGCCATTAGAGCCGTTCTTTGAAGATCCGGAATTGGCGGTGCCAGGTTACGATTTTGAGGATCTTGTACCTGCTTATGTTGATAACACCGGCCGTGTCGGCGGAGAAAAAATTTATATGGGCGGTCCCGGATCGACATTATATGCCCTGCCGTTCGGAGCTGAAACCAGTATTTTAGCGTATCGTGCCGATCTCTTCAAAGAGCATAATCTTAACGTTCCTGATACATACGATGATATCCGGGCAGCAGCCAAATATTTTGCCGAGAACGTCGAGGGCGTCTATGGTTTAACCATGCGCGGCGCCTCAGGACATCAGGCCACACATGCGTTTCTCTTGCATGCAGACCCATTCGGGGCAAAGGTGTTTAACGCTGATTGGGAACCGACCTTAACAAGTCCGGAAGCGATCGAAACTCTGGAGTTCATGAAAGAAATGGTTGAGTACGGTCCTCCAGGCATCACGGGGTTTGGCTATGACGGGCAGTGTAATGCATTTCTGGAAGGACTTGCGGCGATGTATATCGATAACAATGCCATCGCAGCCGCAACACGCGATCCGGAAAGATCCAAAGTCGTCGGAAAGGTCGAGTTTGCTCTGCACCCCAAACACAAAAACCGTCTGTCGGAAACCGGCGGTTTCGGTATTGGCATCCCTGCCAACGCCAAAAATCCGGAAGCAGCCTTTATCTTTATCCAATGGCTGACCATGAAAGAACAGGATAAAAAAGTTGTCGAAGCCGGCGGTGCGCCATTCAGAATGTCGACCTTGAACGATCCAGACTTGCAGGCAAGCCATCCTGAATTTGCTGTCATGCTGAAACAACTGCCGCATGCTGATCCGGACTGGCGCCCGATTATTCCGGAGTGGGGCGAAATCAACCAAACCATCGGTGTTGCCGTGAACCAAGTGCTCACCGGAGAAAAAGAGCCGATGGACGCGATGGAATCAATTACCGAGCCGCTCCGGGCTATCGTCAAAAAAGGGGGCTACCTCAAATAAATTTTCGGAGATCATCTGAACGGCGGGGTTCCGCCGTTCAGACTTCCTGTAACGTACAAGCTCTTCATACACATCCACATATCCGAAAAGGAGACCCGTTATGAAGGCAAAAGCTAACACTGTTTTACAAAAGACGAATAGTGATGTCGTATTCTCAATTGGAGGATTTCATATCACGGTCAAGATGCTCCAAAAAGCGACACCGTATTTTTTCATCGGTCCTGCCCTGTTGATTCTCTTCTTTACGCTGATCTATCCTGTATTTTACGGTCTTGGACTCAGTTTCTTCAATTGGACATTACGGGATATGGCCTCAGCAGAATCCCCGAAACTCACCAGCGCATCTTTCGACTTACTCAAAAAAGACGGGCTTCCCGATAACGTGCTGGACCAGCTCGATCGTTTCAAAAATCGAAAATTTCGAACAAAGGAAAAATTTCTTAAAAAGATAGAAGGCGCGATCGGAGCTGAGGCAACGGCACGCTATCAGAAATTCCTTCTGAAGCGCACTCTGAAAAAGCCCGAATTTATCGGATTCGGGAATTACAGGGAACTGGCGAAGAGTGAATTCTTCTGGACCAGCGTGGGCGTCACGTTGAAATTTTCCTTGAGTGTGGTTGTCTTTGAAATTCTGCTGGGCTTATTTCTGGCTCTGCTCTTAGAAGAAAAAATGAAAGGATTACGCTTGTTTCGGACGATCTTTCTCCTGCCGATCATGATCGCGCCTGTTGTCGTCGGATTAATCTGGCGTTTTCTCTACGATCCCTCTTTTGGGATGATCAATTACTTCTTGAGCTTTCTTGGTATCGCTCCCCAAACCTGGCTGTCCGATCCCTCATTGGCCTTGCCAGCAGTTGTTCTGGCGGATATCTGGCAATGGACACCCTTTGTCTTTCTCTTACTCCTCGCAGGTCTGCAAGGCATCCCGCGATCTCTGTTAGAGGCCGGCGAAGTCGACGGCACAAACTATCTGCAAAATCTCGTTTATATTAAACTGCCGCAAATTAAGTCCATTATCGGGATTACAGCGATTTTACGGTTGATCGATTCTTTCCGCAGCCTGGTGGTGATGTTCGTGATGACTGAAGGCGGACCAGGTATGTCCACTGAGGTTCTCTCATTACACCTGTACAAAACCGCGTTTACCAGTCAGCGGCTTGGATTGGCATCGGCAATTGCCGTTGTACTGATAGCGATCATCCTCTCGCTGGCGGCAGTGTTAATGTGGAGCATGCGTTCCCCACAGGAGGTATAAGAATGGCCAATGTCACTAAACGCGCAAAAGCAACGATGTACCTCAGATATGTCGTGGTCGTGGTGGGAGCAGCAGTGAGTCTCTTTCCGATTTTTGTCATGATCACGACGTCATTTAAAATCCGCACAGATGCTTTCAGCATCCCTCCAAAGTGGTTGTTTGTCCCAACCCTGCAAAATTACATACATGTCTTGTTCAGTCAGAATTTTTTTCGCTATTTTGTCAACAGCATTATCATTGCCCTGCTCGCCACCTTGTTCAGCGTCGTCCTCGGGGCACTGGCCGCGTATGCCCTGGCGCGCTTCAGGTTTATGGGTAAAGGTGTGGTGATTATGGGCACGCTCTTACTGCGCATGGTCGCCCCGGTCATTCTGGTGATTCCGATTTTTATTCTCTGGAACAAGCTCGGTTTGATCAACGGACGATTTGGCCTGGTGTTAACGTATGTCGCTCTGAACCTTTCTTTTAACATCTGGGTTTTACGCACCTTTATTTTGGAGATTCCGGTCGAGTTGGAAGAAGCTGCGTTGATCGACGGCTGTGGAGAATTTACCATTTTCTTCAAGATCATCCTGCCGTTGATCGCACCGGGATTAGCAGTCGCCAGCATCTTTACCTTCCGCATTGCCTGGAACGAATTTATTCTGAGTCTGGTCTTGACAAATCGTTTCACCAGGACCTTGCCGGTGGCCGTCTCATTATATCTGACGGATCACGGAATTGAATGGGGCCAAATTACAGCCATTGCCACAATAATCGCTGTTCCGGCATTTATTTTTACCTTTACTGCTGCCAAGAGCCTGATCATGGGACTAACTGCGGGAGCCGTGAAGGGGTAAAGTGGCGACGTGTCACACCTGGGGCAATCGTCACGAGAAGTACTTCTGCACACTGCGCCATCAGTGTGCGTAAATCTCTTTTACGCACACTGTTATGCTGTTCTTAGCAGGACGTTCTCAAGCTTTTTTCAACAAGATCAACCCTGCTCTAAATAGCTCATAATACGCTTGACATAGCGTCGATCCTGATTGTAATGCCAAATCGCTTTTTGGAGGTCGTCGCGGCCTCCGTTTCTGAGCAGATAGTTTGCTGCCGAGTACGCAGCATCTTCCACGTCAAAGGGATCTTTTACCCCGTCTCCATTCGCATCAATGGCATTGCGCACCCAGGTTTCAGGAATAAACTGAAAAGGGCCGACCGCACCTTTACGCGAGCCATAGACCTGTTGAGGATCCCAGTGCAACTCCCGGCAGATTTGGTAAAAATAGGAAAGCTGCCGCTTGGGCAAAACAGAAACGACCTGGGTTTTCCCCAAATTTCGGCCCAGGTTGCTTTCTTCACGATGCAGGCCCCAAAAAATCTGCCAGGGAAGACCCGACCAATGCGATACCTGCTGATACAACTGATACAATTCACGCTGCCCGCGAATTTCATAGTGTGGGGCATCACCTGTCAGGCTGTCCCAGACATCAAGCAGCAGGTAGGACAGAAAACGCAGGGCTTCCCAGCCCAGATTCACAGCGTTCACAAGCAGGTAGCTGCTGAGATCCACAATCTTCGACCACAGCGGTTCCTCTGAAAAAATAATCGCTGACGTGCCGCTGTGCACACATGTCATGTACACACACAGCAGCAGTACACCGAGAACAATCAAGTTTTTGAGCATGGCGCGTGCAGGACCTTAACGTCGTCCAACGATCGCATAAATAACGAGCGGACGATTGCTATTATGATTCCGTATACGGACTTTGGCGGCATCAACCATATTCTGGGGCAAATCGATACTTTGAGAACCGGCCCGCCGGCCGATAAAATTTTCCATACCCCGGCTATCGCCGGCAAAGATATCATATTCACCATCAGCCTCAATATGAAATTCTTCTGTTTTCCATTCGTTTGAAATCGGAGTATTCCACTGGACTTCAATTTCTCCGAGCGGGCAGAGTTGATAGCCTCTGCCGCCTGCCGAAATCGCCATTCTTGCCTCTTCCAGTTCAGCGCAATCCAGCCGGTCTACCCGTAAGCCGATCAGATGCTCCGGAAAATAGCTGAAGCCTCCTTGCAGCGTCCCTCCGACGGCGGCTGCCAGGGTGCTTCCTTCAATCGCCTCAATATACGTTGCTCCATTATGTCGGTTGTCGATCAAAATGAGTTCCGCTGATTGCACATGAGAGGGCAGATCAAAGGATGCTGTTCCCATAACATCTGCTCCGACCTGCGTCCAGTCAGCTTCACCAAAATTGGCTGTAAAGACATTGTAAGGCCCGTCAAAGCCGCCTTTGTCATGGGTATAAATCGTGAAGTCCGGCTGATTAGGCAGATTAATAATTTTATTATTTGTGTGAAAGGTATACACGATTTGTGAGTTGATGCCTTCCAGCACGGCGACCCGGTCGTCCTTTCGCAGACCGTCTTGCGGATCGGTCACGTTGCGCACCGACTGAGGAAGATAGCTGTCGGCCCAACGCTTTTGGACCTGACGAGGCTGTGCCAGAATCGCGCGCGAGTCAGGCTGAGAGCTTGGAATCGGACGCTCTTCCCGTCCAGGAACACCAGGGGCGATTTCTCCTGTAACTGGAACAGTAGAATACTGTTGAGTCGCTTGAGCGCCTGCGCCGATCTCAATTGCCAGCACTGCATTCGAGCCATACGGGATCGCGACAGTTATCCAGCCGAATCCTGCAAGCGTGCATACGATGACTTTCAATACGTAAAAGGCTTTTTTCATAAGATTTCCCCCTTCGTCTTTTTCTCCTGAGATTCCGCATTCCCGGCATCACGCAACGCCGCTGCCTTCTCGATCACCGGCAGTAAACCGCTGGTGAGTTCATAGGCACGAAGTGCATTCAGCGGAACCCAGCGTGCATCCGTCACATCGCTCCCAGCCTTGAGTTGAGCCTTTTGACAGGAAAATTCGGACCGACAGGACGCGAGATAATCAAGAATCAGATAATGATATTGGATCCGCCCGAGCTTATCCTTCACCACATGATCGATGAGTTCCGAAAGGGCTTCAACGACAATATCAAGCCCGCATTCTTCCCGGACTTCCCGGACAATCGCTTCTTCCGGAGATTCCCCCGGCTCGATGACGCCGCCCGGTAACGTCCATTGTCCTTCTGCAGGCGGCCGGCCCCGCTTGATCAGCAAAAGCCGGTCATCCTCAAAAATCAGCGCTCCAACAGCAGGAATCGGATAGCGCGGATATTCTCGTGAAGAGTCTGCAACCATTGTCCAGCCTCTTGTCCTCTTTTTGTGTGGCAATACGTTTCAACTACGAGACATCAGCTTAGAGTGTACAACATCATTTTTGTTTGTCAAGGAATTAGACCCACTGACTGATCCTGAACTGCGATTTTCCGTGCGAACAAGATAACTCAGACATTGGTTTCAGTTCGTCTGAAGCCCGTCGTGTTTGTCCGTCAAAGCAGGTTGACTGGATCGACATCGACAAGAATCTGCAGGTCTTTCAATGACGTGAACCCGCAGAAGCGTTCAAGCTGCTCTTTCACGAAACGGCGCATCGATAAGGAATGAGCGCTTTTGAGCAGAATCTGATAGCGAAACTTACTCCGAAGTCTGGTCAAAGCCGCCGGGCTGGGTCCCAGGATTGCGATCCGGTGTTGACAAGCCTGTTCGTGCTGCCGCATCTGTCTGGCCAGCGTTACGGCCGTCTCATGCGTGAACTCATCATCCCGGCTTTGCAGCAGAATATTGATCAGACGTGAAAAGGGTGGATAGTTCAATTGTCGACGGAAGACGATTTCGCGGTTGTAAAAAGCAAAATAGTCATGATGCTGCGCTGCCAAAATCGCATAATGTTCCGGCGCATAGGTTTGAATCATCACCTCTCCCCGAAGTCGGCCGCGCCCGGTACGTCCCGCCACTTGAGTCAGAAGCTGGAACGTCCGCTCACCGGCCCTGAAATCTGGAAGATGTAAGCCGGTTTCAGCCGAAATCACGCCGACCAGGGTCACATTATGAAAATCGTGGCCCTTGCTGATCATTTGTGTGCCGATCAGAATATCAATGTCTCCCTGCTCGAAACGTTGTAAAATCTTAAAATGCGCATTTTTCCCTGACACGGTATCGCGATCCATTCTGGCGACTTCAGCATCCGGGAAAAGCAGTTGAATGTCCTGTTCGATCCGTTCCGTACCGATTCCCCGATAGCGCAGATCAGGACTGCTGCACTGCTCACATCGCCCTGGAGGGGTGCGGGAAAAATCGCAATAATGACACTGAAGGCGATGCGAAACGACGTGGTAGGTGAGACTGACGTTACAGCGGGGGCATTCGTAGACAAAACCACATGCTTTGCAGAGATAGAAATTGGCAAAACCGCGCAGATTCAGGAACAACAGGACCTGCTCTCCCCGCGAAAGCACCTTCCGGATCGCTTCCTCCAGGGCATTGGAAAAAAGATGCTTCGAGTCCCCCTGCCTTCGATCGAGAATTTCGACCTTTGGAAGCGGACGTTCGTCAATTCGTTCATCAATCGTCAATAATTGGTACTTCCGGGTCTGCGCGTTATAGTAAGATTCCAGTGAAGGAGTCGCGCTTCCCAGAATAATGGGGATGTTCTCGATGCGCGCCCGCATGACGGCCGTATCGCGGCCATGATAACGCGGCTCGCTGTCCTGCTTGTAGGACATTTCGTGTTCTTCATCCACCACGATAAGTCCCACATCACTCATCGGGGCAAAAATGGCGGAGCGCGCTCCGATGACCACATCGACGTCTCCACGCCGAATTCGCTGCCATTCATCATAGCGTTCGCCTGTTGAAAGGCCGCTATGCAGCACAGCCACATTATCTTCAAATCGTGAAAAAAAGCGACCGGTCAGCAGCGGTGTCAGGGAAATCTCCGGCACCAGCACAATGGCGCGGCGTTTGAGCGAAAGGACATGAGCGATCGCCTGCATGTAAATCTCCGTCTTTCCGCTTCCGGTAACTCCATGCAGCAGCAAGGCTCTGAACTCTTCGGAATCTATGGCATTGAGGATGTGTTTCAAAGCATCTTCCTGCTGTTGACTCAGAGGGAGATGCGAACTTTTCTGACACGTGAAATGGGCAGCAGGTTGCCGCCGAACGTCTTTGACATAGACCTTGACATAACCTTTTTGCGCTAAGGCGTTAATCGAAGAGCGGGGATCGAAACGCAATGCTTCTTGCAATTCGACCACAGGGAGATCGTCGGGAAAGACGTCCTTGAGAAATCGAAAGATTCTGGCTTGCTTCGGGGCTCGTGTTCCGAGGAGATCGATATCTGCCAGTTCTGCCGCAGGCATGGACAGCACGATATGCTGCAGGCGTTTGGTTCTCGCAGTTCCGGATTTCAACTGTTCTTCGATTTCAACATAGCCCTGTTTTTCGAGTAAATACAGCGACGATCTCAGGTTTTTCCTCCCGAGTTTTTTCTGAAGCTCCTGAAGCGTCAGCGTACAATCCTGCTGCAAGAGTTCAAGAATCTTTTTCTGCAGCTTGCCGCTGACTGAAGGGAGTCGGACGCTTTCTCCGAAAAGATCGACAGAGCCGGACTGCAGCGCGGATTCACACAGATGAATGTTCAGCGTATGCACACTGTCCATACCGGACGGCAAGGCCGCCTTGATCGCGACGCCCCAGGAACAGGCATAATACTCGGAAATCCATTTCGTTAAACGCCGCAGCGTCTCACTCACAACAGGCTCGGAATCGAGCAGATCGAGAATCTCTTTCAGGCGCTCCACTGCAGGGAACTCTGGAAAGCCGACAATACAGCCTGTCAGGACCTTCCGGCCAAAAGGCACCAGAACGCGCTTGCCCAACTCAACGTCTTCCTGGAGTTCAACAGGAACCCTGTAGCTGTAGGATTGAGATACCGGCAGAGGAACTGCGACATCAACGTATTGCTTCATGATCGCTCCGCTACATGATACCCATGTCTTTCATGCTCAAAAATTTTCCACCAGCAATAACCAGATGATCGAGTACCGGCACGTCCATCACCCTTCCGACCTCGACCAAACGCTCAGTAATCTCCACATCTTCTGGGCTCGGCGTGGGATCACCGCTGGGATGGTTATGGAGCAGGATAATCGTGGCTGCCGTTTGAATCAGGGCAAAACGAAACACATCGCGCGGATGGACAATGCTGGCGTTAAGGGTTCCTTCAGAAATAATTTTATCTTTGAGGATACGATTTTTTGTATCCAGCGCCACGACTCGAAAAATTTCATGGGTCAGGAGACTCATCTCATCACGAAAATAGTTGAAGACGTCGGCAGGATGACGAATAACAGGCTTCGTGCTGCTGCTGAACATCGCCATCCGTTTACCCAGTTCAAACGCTGACAGAATCTGGCACGCCTTTGCCGGCCCAATACCGGAGACAGCAGTCAGTTGCTTAAAATCTGCCTGTGCAATGCCTTTCAGGCTTTCAAACACTTTTAACAAATTCGTCGCCAGATCGATGGCTGTATATTTCCTGTGCCCTACCACAGCCCCCGTGGAAATCGTAATAGCGAGTAATTCCTGATTCGATAACACATTCGGGCCAAAATGTTCGAGACGCTCGCGGGGCCTGGCATCTTCCGGCATCTCCTTAATCGTTAAATAGTCCATGGGGAACCTTTATGAACTCAGGGGCTGGCAACACGCGAGCCGCCACATTTGCTTCAGGATTCATCGCAGCGACTCAAACATCATCTCATGAATCTATTATCACGCTTACAGACTTGTCAATCAATCGGCTGGTAGAAATCTACAATTTGTCAAGGAAATCCTGTCTGATTTTGCTCTGAGGAAGACTCTCTTGGGAGGCAGGAAGACACCGCCCGACACGATCGATGTGCCGGGCAGAGGAACTTGTCCGGGATCAATCACAGCTACACCGACGTATAGCCACCGTCGATCACGACATTGGATCCGGTCATAAAACGTGAAGCCTCAGACGCCAGGAGTACAGCCACCCCACAGAGTTCCTCCGGCTTTCCCGGCCGGTTCATCGGCGTATGAGTCATCCACCTCGGCCCGTAATCCGGGTTTTTCATCAACTCGCCCGCCAACGGCCCTTCCATATAGCCGGGAGAGATCGAATTGACTCTGATGTTGTACGGAGCCCATTCTGCGGCCAGGCTTTTAGTGAGTTGGATGACTGCGGCTTTTGAGGCATTGTAGGATGCCTGATTTTGCGGTTGATTAACGATCAATCCGGACATCGAGGCGATATTGATAATGCGTCCCCCTCCTTGTTTGATCATCTGTCGCGCTGCCGCCTGACAACCGTAAAATACACCGTTAAGATTGACATTGATCACGGCCAGCCAATCCTCTTCCGGCACATCTTCAGCCTTTTCCCATTTGACAATACCTGCATTGTTCATCATAAAGTCGACCTTCCCGAATTCCTCAACGGTCGCAGCGACCATTGCCTCAACGCTGGCCTTGCTGGTGACATCGGTCTGAATAAAGCGTGAACGCCGTCGCAGGGTTTCAATATCTTTGGCGGTTTGAATGCCGGTTTCAGGGTTACACTCTGCGACCACGACATCCGCACCAGCCTCAGCAAATGCCGTGCAAAAGGCTTTTCCCAGCCCTTGCCCTCCACCGGTCACAATGCCGATCTGGCCTTTCAGTGAAAACCTATCCAATATCATAGTGCCTCTCCTTTTTTAGGGTATCATTTCAAGCAAGTTCCGCAAGTTGTTCGTAAATCGGTACAAGCGCGGAATAGCACGCATTAAAAATATCATACAATTTTTCATACTGCCGGCTCTGTTCTTGACGAGGAACAAAAGTGTCTGCGATTTGTACCAATTCTTCCGCCACCAGAAAGTCTTTGAACAGGCCTATGCCAACCCCTCCGGCAATCGCTGCCCCAAGAGAGCTTGCGCCTTCCAGCATGCGCGCCCGCAGGATCGGACGTTGGAACACATCCGCTTGAATCTGACAAAACAATTGTCCTTTTGCCCCGCCCCCAATCACGCGCATCTTATCAATCTGCACTCCCTGATCAAGAAAGGTATCAACAATCGTTCGCAGTCCAAAAATGGCTCCCTCCAGAACCGCCCGCGTCAAATCTTCCCGTGTATGCCCACGACTTAAGCCGATATAGGCGCCGCGCGCATTGGGATTCCAGTGAGGGGTCCGTTCTCCCAGCAAGTACGGCAGGAAAATCAGATTGTGCGATCCGGGAACTGTCGACTCGGCTTTAATATTCAGCAGCTCAAAAGGGCTTAGCCCAGCCATTTCCGCAGCCTTCGATTCCACTCGTCCGATTTCGTCTTTGAACCACTGATAGGCTCCGCCCACACATTGCGATACGCCAAGCGGCATCAGCATCTTCGGATCCACATGACAAAAAGTGACTGTCCGCTGTTGCGAATCAATCAACGGCTGCGACGTTGCCAGGGCGATCCATGAGGAAGAACCGACATTATTATAGGCGCTGCCTTCGCGAACCACTCCGGCTCCAACAGCTGCACAGCTCCCATCCGAGGCCCCGATCACCACCGGAGTCCCCGGCTTCAAGCCGATTTCACGACTCGCGGCCGTAGTCACTTCTCCCACGACATCACTTGACGGGCGGGCTTCCGGAAAAATCTCAAACGGCAAGCCCGTTGCCTCCACGAGTTCCGGCGACCACGCGCGCTCGATCAGATCAAAAGCATTTGTCCCGGAAGCATCGGAAAAATCCGTCACAAATGCCTGAGTCAATTTCGCGACAATATAGTCTTTCGCATGGAGAAATTTATGGCTCTGTCGAAACAGATCAGGCTGATTGTCACGAATCCACATGACTTTCTCGATGGTGTACGAAGGGCTAAGCGGATTACCGCTAATCCGGTAGACCTCATCAGGCGACACATGAGACGCAATGTCGGCTGCCTGCTTTTCACTCCGCATATCCGCCCAAATGACACAATCCCGAAGCGGAGTTCCCGTGTTGTCTACCATGACAGCGCCCATCATCTGGCCACTGAAGCTTATCACAGCGACATCAGAAGACATCACGCGGCTTTTCTTCAGCAAGCGCTGTGTGGAAACGCATGTTGCTTCCCACCAGTCGTCCGGATTCTGTTCCACCCACTTATGCTTTGGATAATGGGTTGGATATCCATAAAAATCACTGGCGATCTTTTCACCATTTGACGAGTAAAGCGTGGCTTTATTTCCGGTTGTCCCCAAATCATGGGCAAGCAGATAGCGTGTTTTCATACTGACGTCATCCCCTGACGGTACGGTATTGACTGTGCGCTGGACAGATACAATTCGGTATCAAAGCAATTTTTATACCATCCTGATTCAGACACTCTGCGGCTTCTATTATGCAAACATCATTCCGACAAAGAGAAAAAAATTTTCAGGGGGAAAAATTCTTTCCTGTATGAATCGTTGCTAAAATTGTTGACAAAGTTTCCTCTTTCAGTATGGTGAAGCGTAATGTGTCAACAAGGCTTTTCTGGCGATTGAAGCATTTCGAGCATCGATATTATCTCATGAACATGCGAGAGTTTTTTTTCTCATTTATCATCATTAGCGTCTGTATTCTGCCGCAAGACAGCCTCGCCCAGAAAGTCGTTCATCTGGTAACTGCTGAACACGAGCCCTACATCGGGAAGAACTTACTGAACAAAGGATATATCCATGAAGTCGTCACCGAAGCCTTCCGACGTGTCGGCTATCAGGCAGACATCGCCTTTTACCCTGTTGCCAGAGCAACATATTTAGTGGAAAAAGGTCGACGGGATGGTCTGGTTCCTATGTACCGCAATCCAAGTTTGGAAGACACGTTTCTGTTTTCAGAGCCATTCCCCGGGGGAACTCTCGGCTTATTGAAGCGAAAGTCCATCCCGATACGCTCTTTCGACCCGCTCGATCAGCGTCAGGCGCTCCGCAATCTTCAAACGTATACGTTTGGGGTTGTGCGAGGAGCCGTCACTACCCCTGAGTTCGATCGTGCGACATTTTTAAAGAAAGATTTTGCAACCTCCGACATGCAAAACCTGCTGAAACTCTCCAAGGGCCGAGTTGATTTTGTCGTCATCGATAAATATACGGCAGCGGATATCATGGTCAATACATTGCCCCACATGATCGGGGAATATGAGTTTATTAATCCCCCGATGGCCTTAACACCCTTTTATATCGCGTTTTCGAAGAATGCAGCTCACAGTCGGCAATTCGCTGATGCGTTCAATCAGGGTCTGCAAGCCATGGTCCGCGATCGCAGCTTAGAGAAGATCCTCTCCAGACACGGATTACTGCAAAGCCGGGAAGCCTCAGCAGGAAAAACGACTATCAGAATCGGAACGGTTGAAAGCACGTACATGCTCCTCATGAAACAACTCTCGCAGGAATTCGAACGAGACCACCCCGAGATCAAGCTTGAATGGAGCGTTCTGGATGAAAATATCCTCAGGCTGCGTTTAATGAGCGATCTGGCGATTTCGGATGGAAAATTTGACGTCATGATGATCGGCTCTTATGAAACTCCGCTCTGGGCCAAACGCGGATGGCTGGTTCCGATCGAAGATTTCCCTGATGACTACGATCCGGACGATATTGTTGAACCCGTACGGGAGGGGCTCTCCTGTGACGGCCGTATGTATGCGCTCCCGTTTTACGCTGAAAGTTCCATGACTTTTTATCGTAAAGATCTCTTTGAAAAGGCCGGACTCACCATGCCCAGAACGCCGAGTTGGGAGGACATCAGCACATTTGCTGAGGCCCTTGACGACCCGGAACACGGGATATATGGAATTTGTCTGAGGGGCAAAGCCGGCTGGGGGGCCAATATGGCGTTGTTGAATACAATGGTTAACAGTTTTGGCGGCCGCTGGTTTGACGAGCACTGGAATACCACTATCGATACGCCAGAATGGCGCAACGCACTGAACATGTATTATGAGCTGCTGACTGATTACGGTCCTCCGCTTCCAGCTTCCAATAACTATAACGATTTACTTTCCTTGTTTGCAAACGGTCATTGCGGAATTTGGGTGGATGCGACCATCTTTGCCGGAACGCTTTTTCACCCTACGATGTCCACAGTCTCCAAAACAGTTGGCTTTGCAGCGGCTCCGAGAGCCGTCACCCCGAAAGGCTCGCAATGGTTATGGACCTGGGCCCTGGGCATTCCGACCTCATCGAGATTTCCAGAAGCCGCACGTAAGTTTGTAATCTGGGCGACATCAAAAGCCTATATTGAGCTTGCGGCCGAGCATGAGGGGTGGGTATCTGTTCCGTCGGGGACGAGGAAATCAACCTATGAGAATGTCAACTATCAGCAAGCCGCTCCGTTTGCCGACTTTGTTTATGACGCGATCCGGCACGCGAATCCAGCCGATCCGACGCTTCAACCCGTTCCATACACCGGAATTCAGTATGTCAGCATTCCCGAATACCCGGCGATCGGCACTCATGTCGGGCAGAGAATCGCTGATGTCCTGGTAGGCGACATTTCCGTCACGCAAGCGCTGAAGGAGCTTCAACGCTTAGTTTCCGAACAGATGCGGGCCTCTGGATACACGAACTAGCCTCACCCAGTAAATATATTACTTGAAGTCTGGTTGACAATTTTGTCACGCAGACAATGTAAGTATAGTATCATGAATTGGAAGCAAGAGTGGAAAGCAGTATGTCTGATCGTGGGAATATTTTTTCTTGCCTCTTCTCTGCCGATCGGGCACCCAAGAGTTGACAGCGCTATCCTCGAAGCCTTTCACCTTGCGAAATGGTATGCGCAGGAACACGTGCTGCTCTGCCTGATCCCGGCATTTTTCATCGCCGGAGCGATAGGGGTTTTTATCAGTCAGGCTTCGGTGATGACCTCTCTGGGAGCACAGGCAAATAAAATACTGGCCTACGGCGTCGCTTCAGTATCCGGCACGATCCTGGCGGTCTGTTCCTGCACGGTCTTACCGCTCTTTGCCGGGATTTATCGCATGGGGGCCGGACTCGGGCCAGCGTCCACCTTCCTCTATTCCGGTCCAGCGATCAATGCGCTGGCGATCGTCTTAACAGCTCGAATCCTGGGACTGCGAATGGGCATTGCGCGGGCCGTAAGCGCGATTCTCTTCAGTATTATCATCGGCTTGCTCATGCACGTCATTTTTCGAAAAGAGGAACTTGAAAAGGCCACTGTCTATATCGCCGCACCGGACGACGGGACAGAACGTCCTCTCTGGCAAACAGCAACCTATTTTGCGACAATGATGATGATTTTGATTTTTGCCAACTGGGGCAAACCGGATATCTCAAGCGGCATCTACTACAGTATTTACGCCGAAAAATGGCTGCTCACCAGTCTGGCAGCAGCAGCGTTGGCGTGTGAATTAGCGGTCTGGTTTCAGCTGGCATGGTGGAAAGTCGCTGCGGTCGCTGTCCCTGCAGCAGTGCTGGCCCTGCTTTTTCCGCATAAGCCGATGAGGGCTTTTGCCGCAGCGGTGGTCGGCCTGTCTGCTGTCACCAGCACTGACAAAGGGGAAACCGGGGAGTGGTTTTCCAGCTCATGGGGCTTTGCAAAACAGATTCTGCCGCTCCTGCTTTTTGGTGTGCTGGCTGCCGGCGCCTTATTAGGACGTGTCGGGCACGAGGGCTTGATACCATCACAGTGGATCAGCTCTCTGCTGGGAGGAAACTCACTCTGGTCGAATCTCTTTGCCTCGCTGTCAGGAGCATTTATGTACTTTGCCACCCTCACAGAAGTTCCGATCTTACAGGGCTTGATGGGAAACGGAATGGGTGACGGTCCCGCTTTGGCGCTCTTATTGGCAGGCCCGGCTCTTTCGCTGCCGAACATGCTGGTCATTCGGAGCATCATGGGAACCAGGAAAACAGTGGTGTTTGTCTCACTGGTGATTGTCATGGCGGCGATCGCCGGATTCGTCTATGGAACGCTTGTATCATGAGAACAACGAGGAGAAAAACAAAATGAAAAAATTACAAATTTTAGGAACAGGGTGTCAAAGATGCAAGAGTCTTGCGGAAAATGTGGAAGCTGCGGCACAGGCGCTGGGTCTTGAGTATACTTTGGAAAAAGTGACCGATATTAATGAGATTATCAGCTTTGGCGTAGCAGTCACACCAGCCCTGGCAATTGACGGCGATGTCAAATTTACCGGCAAGCTGCTTGACGTTGAGTCACTCAAATCGTTCTTGCAGTAGTCGGACATCCTGGATGCTCGCCTCTTGAACAGAACAGACTACGCAGAAAAACAGCTTCAGAAAGACCATCAAACGAGTTCCCAGACAAGAAAGGAGGGATTTTTTCCTTTATGCATAAGAAGACATTTCGCGATAAGATAAGCAAATTACTGGACCTGGCAGATATAAAAATCCAGGGCAACCGTCCCTGGGATCTTCAGATCCATAATGAGGAACTGTTTTCGAGAGTGTTCGCAGGGGGCTCACTGGCTCTGGGAGAAGCCTATATGGACGGATGGTGGGATTGCGCCAGCCTTGATGAATTCTTTTCAAAAATTTTGCAGGCTGGACTGGACCGTCATATTTCCAGCTGGAAAGAATTTTTTGCTGTCCTGCACGCCAAACTCCTCAATCTTCAAAAACCGTCTCGAGCATATCAGATCGGGCGTCATCACTATGATATCGGGAATGACTTGTATCGCTGTATGCTTGACAGACGAATGATCTACAGTTGCGCTTATTGGAAAAACGCGGCCACTCTCGACGACGCCCAGGAAGCTAAACTCGATTTGATCTGCCGAAAGCTGGGCCTTGAAGCTGGTATGCGAGTGTTGGATATCGGATGCGGATGGGGAGGAGCCGCTAAATTTGCCGCTGAACGCTATAACGTCAATGTTGTCGGAGTCACTGTCTCTGAGGAACAGGCCAGATTTGCCAGGGAACTCTGCACGGGGCTTCCGGTTGAGATTCGCCTTCAGGATTATCGCGACATCACAGAGCGATTTGACCGTATTTTCTCAATGGGTATGTTTGAACACGTCGGCTACAAGAATTATCGTGCTTTTATGCGTGTTGTCAGGAACTGTTTGAACGTTGACGGCTTGTTTTTACTCCATACGATTGGAGGACTCCGCTCTCTTGTTAAAACCGATCCCTGGTTCCGGCGCTATATCTTTCCGAATTCGATGATTCCTTCAGCACAACAGATATGTGCCTCGATTGAAGAACTCTTTGTTCTGGAAGACTGGGAAAGTTTTGGAGCGTATTATGATACGACGCTGATGCACTGGTTTCACAATTTCCACAGCCATTGGGAGACACTTCACAAGCAGTATGATAAGCGCTTTTATCGGATGTGGAAATATTATTTACTCTCCTCGGCAGGCTCTTTTCGTGCGCGAGACAATCAGCTATGGCAACTTGTGTTATCTCCGCAAGGGCTTCCTGGAGGGTACCAGCGAGTGACTTTGTCGGATCCGTCAGGCGACAGAAAGTCTGCTCATCTGGAGTGACGACAGAGCGCAGAACTTAATGATGAAAGTATTCGGATCGTGCGAAGGTCTCTGGGGAAGAATGAGACGATTTACTTTCTGACGGTTCCAGCTTATTCACGATGAAACATATCAGCCGGGGAAGCCCCTTTCTCAGAGCGCCTCTGCCTGCAATTCCAAAAATTTCCTTGAAATAAGGCGATCAATTGCACGGGCTTCAAGGAAGCCCTCCAGCGTGTTCTCATCTGTCACGATCGGTAAATATTCGAGTTTATACTGCTTGAGCAAGGCTTTCACATTTTCCATCGGCGTGTTCGGATGCGCAGTTGCCGGTATGGTTTCCATCACATCGATTGCCACCAAAAACTGATTTAATTCAGAATGCATGAGGGTGTTTTTGATGGTATCGACCGTAATGATGCCTGCGAGGGTGTTATCTTGATTGACCACCGGAAAATACAAATTATTGTGTTCGCTAAAGGTCTGAGTAATTTGATGGAGTGGCATATCTTCCGGGATAGTCGGAACAGCGCGATCCATGATATCCGCGACTTTGAGGGTCGCAATCAGATCGTCTTCAGTGATATTCAGTCCCACTTCACCGGCTTTTTGAACCGCAAGCTTGACAAAAGGCGGCCCAATGATCTGCACAATAAACGTCGTTGCCGTTACAATTAAGACGATTGTATTTCCGACATCGCCTGCAAAACGCTGCCCTGCCAGAATAGAAAGGCCGATCGCGACCCCGGCCTGACTGAAAAGACAAAGCGGCAGATACAGGCGCACAGGTCTCGGCGCGTGTGAAAATTTCGCACCAAGATACGCCCCGACCATCTTGCCACCGGTTCGCCCAAGCAGATAGAGCAACGCCAGCAGAATCATGTACGCCGGCATATTATTGACATTCAACTTTGCTCCTACCAACACAAAAAAAAGGACGTAAATCGGCGGAGTGACGCGGCCGACAATTTTAAACACATCCTGACTCTTGCGTGGAGCCGCATTGGTCACCACAGCTCCCAGGGTCATTGCAGCCAGCAGCATATCAAGCGTCAGGACCAACGAAACGCCCAACACAAAGAGTACCGTCCCAATCGCAAATGCCAAAACCCGATCTTCCTCACTATAGTAACGCAGGAGCTTACTCAGCACAAATCCAGAGACCCCGCCGATGACGATGGCTCCCAAAATTTCATACATCGGCGTCAGGATGAGCATTCCCCCTTCAACGGACTGCCCGGTCAAACTCCCAGCAATACTGGTCGCCAATGCAAACAGCATTAACGCCAAACCATCGTCCAGGGCCACTATCCCTAAAATCGTCGTAGTGAGAGGGCCTTTTGTTTTATATTCCCAGAGAACATCAGTTGTCGCAGCCGGGGCAGTCGCTGATGCAATCGCGCCAAGCAAGAGGGCTAGGGCCCAGGCCGCATTTGGCGGGAAAAAGGCCATACCGGCGACACCGGCCAAAGCCGTGACGATCAGAAAGGCCGTAAGACCCTCAAAAAGCAGAATCGTCAGGAACTGCTTGCCATATTTCACAAAAATCTTTGTTTTTAATTCTCCGCCAATCATAAAGCCAATCAAGCCCAACGCAAAATAATTGAATGGCTGTAAGTTCTCGATCGTGCGCAGACTCACAATATGTATACCTGTCCGGCCTAATATGATGCCGATACTGATATAGCCTACGACTTGCGGAATTTTGAATTTCTGAAAAAGACGGCCTCCGATGGTCCCGCCGAACAAGGCTAGCCCAAGCAGAAAAAGCATATTGATGTGAACCGCGGAAAACTGTATGCTCAGCTCATCGAACATTATGACGCCTCCTTCTCAAGGATTCGATACGCTTCTTCAGGGCTTTTCGCAGCCAGCAAACGATCTCTGACATGACTGCGCTTGAGAATTTCCACAATCTTCGCCAGCAGCTCCAAATGTCGGCGGTGCTGATCTTTTCCGGCAATAATCATGAACACCACTTTCACCGGGAGATTATCGATGGCTTCGTATCCAACGATGCCATCGGGCTGGAGTCCGACAATAATATACGGTTCCAGCACCGTTTCCATCCGGACATGGGGCAAACCAATTCCCAGACCGAGGCCGGTACTCATGAGTTGTTCGCGATAGGAGATCCGTTCCTGCAACTCTTCACGATCGCATGGCAACCCTGCGCGCGCGCCGCAGTCAATCATCTCATTCAAGACATCCGGTTTCGAATGATGCCGCAAGAGACATATTCGTGCCGGGTCAAGAGCTTGTAATAAATTCATCATGATGCTCCATAAAAAAAGCTGATACAGATCGATCGCACACGTCATGCCGTGACGCAGAGAGTTGTGTATCAGCTCAAAGTCAACATAAGCGACGTGTAACACTCACACATCTTCCCGTCTGCTCCAACACCAGATCGATGTTGTTGATCAGCAGCAGAGTGCTTTTCCTGCCCCTGAACACCACTCAGAAGAAGTGACGGAATACGTTCTGAGACAGTGTGAGCCATGTGAGATTTCTGAAAAATTTGTCCAGAAATTTATGCAGCCCCGATAGCCTCTTTGACTTTTCTGGCAGCCGAAGGGCCATCCGGCGCGTAAATATCCGCCCCGATTTCATCGGCATAATTCTGCGTGACCGGCGCCCCGCCGATCATGACTGAAACTTTATCACGGATGCCGGCTTCTTTCAGAGCTTCTACGCATGATTTCATCGACGACATCGTTGTGGTGAGCAAGGCACTCATCCCAACAAAGCCGGCCTCATGTTCTTGAATCGCTTCAACAAATTTTTCCGGACTGACGTCAGTGCCAAGATCGATCACTTCAAAGCCCACGCCTTCGAGCATCATACCGACCAAATTTTTGCCGATGTCGTGCAAATCTCCCTTCACTGTTCCAAGCACAATTGTTCCAAGAGGTTTGACATCCTCTTCCATCAGTTTCGGCTTGAGTCTTGCCACCCCCGCCTGCATAGCACGTGCGGCGATCAGCATTTCGGGCACAAAAAATTCACCCTCTTCAAACAGCTGTCCAACCTCAGTCATCCCGGCAATCAAACCTTGACTCAAAATATCGGCAGCCCCAAGCCCCTTGTCCAGAGCCTGCGTAATTCCGTCAGTCACAGCATTCATATCACCGTCAATCAAGCTTTCACGAATATCATCTATACTAGCCATACCATAATAGTGGAGTCATGCTGTGCTGCAATCCCGGCAGATTGTATGACTAACCGCGACTCCGGCACACCATTCTCTGGCCTGATAAAGAAAATTATGTGAAGCGCACTCTTGAACTCTGTGATTATGATAATGCCTCAAGAACAAGCTGTTACAGAAAAATTTGTCAAATGCTTTTTGGCACTTTTTTCTCAGAAGAGACGAGAAGCAGCGCACACTCCCTGGGAACTTCAGGCAGCATTCTGCGCTCAACGCCCTCAGCGACAAGCATGTTTGAGCGAATCTGAGCTGCTAAATCCCGTCCATGCGATCTTTTTCTTTCCGGAGAATGCATTCTTGAGCGAGACGGTTTATCGCAGTGATATACTCCTCTGAGCGATTGAGAAAAAAGGCTAATGCCCTGGAAAAATTTTTACCAATGAGCCCGTTGATAAACAATTTGCTGATTTCTTTCTGCCGCTTGAGTACGTATTGAGAATGAACCAGCATGTGGATTTCCTCCAGCGACATAGACCGCATGGAGTTTCGCAGCACATTACGGGCGCGGGGTTGGTACATCCAAAAATATAATAAATCGAGCGAGTTGATGATGATAATTTTTTCTAATTGCCTGGCTGTCGCGGTCACCTTTTTTATAAGGACCTTCGGAGATTCGAGCAGTTCCGCCACATCGTTTTCCGGAAACAATAATTCCAATTGCGCGTAGGTATCCCGCAACTGCTCCAACTTCTCCTCATAATCGATGAAACGCATCCGCATGTTTTGATGACGATCGGCAACGCCTTCGATGACACCGGCAACACAATCGGAGGCGGCTTTGGAAATAACGGCAGCCCACTTTTGAAGAATCCTATTAATACCTTCAACGCCCAGCATGGTCAATGAATTTCCGATCACGGCGTTGAAGGCGATCGCAATCGGAATCGACAGAATACTTCGGAAAAAATTTCCGACAATCGCTGTTCGCGGCAGCCCTCGAACGATATTATGCGTAGAGATATACATGCCGTTTGCCAGGGCCATAACAGTATAGAGCAGAATCGGATTCGTAGTTGTGGTAATGCCGAAGAGAGCGTCCAGGAGGAGACGTTTTACGGCATAATCCAAGAGCGGCACTGAAAATCCGGTATATAAGAGTGAATCTGACAGTCGGCCCCAACTGACATAATCTTTCCATCTGAGAAGAGGAGAACGCCTCAAGCCTCCGCCGCCTAATACTGATTGCAGGATATTCCGCAGTCCTGTAATCCCGAACCAGATGACAGCTCCGAGATACCTCAGTACCCACCAGTCCTTGGTCAAGACAAAGGTCACAAAGGCCGGGAGAAAACCGATGAACATTTTCAAGCTGTGTTTGATTCCATGATTGAGATACTTCAAGGAAAATGTCGGTGTATTCTGCCGACCGGCGGGAGTTCTCGAGGAAAAAACGGACTCGCTGTCGCTCCGAACGCCTCCTAAGGTCACAAGGTTTCCCGGCTGTTCTATGCGTGTCGAAAAAATTTGTACGTCCCAATCAACCAGCTTCTGATACCCCAGCCACTGTAAGCCCGGGAGCAAACGGATATGCGCATAGAGTGCATCGACAAATCGATTTGAACTGGAACAGGGAATATAGGTCGTACGCAAAAATGCGGTTGTCGACACCGGAATAAACTGGCGGCACGGGCCGAGCACGGCTTCAGCTTCACATTCTTTTCTGGCTCTGTGAGGCAGGGTCTCCTTGAGGACAAATCCCATCCCGTACAGATATGCGAAGCGTCCGGTTGAATCTGTCCCAATACGCGATTTGAGGGGAGTTTTTTTATAATAATTGCGTAGTGTGGTAATGTTGTAGAGAATCACCGCGAGTTTTTCGCAGCGTTCTACTTTGTCATCCCGATCCGAATCCTCAACTCGTTGGATAATTTCCCGGATCAGTCGTTTGAGTTTCATGACATTACCGTTATTGATAGCAAATTGCAGCTCGTTTATCTTGACATTATCTTCAGAATCGCCGGCCGAATAATCTTTATAGTTGAAAATTTCCAGATGGGTAATCATGCCTTTGCTGTCGTAAAGCAGTTCAAGGACATCTTCAACCGTCAGACCACATAAATTGAGTGTGATACGATAGCCCGAGTGCAACTGAGACAAGCGTTCGTACAATTGAAGGGGCGAGAGTCTGAGCATTTCCGGAACGTGTTGTGCTGTCTTATCCGAATCGTGTCGTTTGCGGCTTACGTCCTGGTCCTCGTCCGGGAGATCAGGGTCCGGAATCGTGGGATTTTTTGACGGGACAAGATATTCATTCAGAATTTTCTCCGCAGTGAGTTCTTCCATCTGCTTGATGAGTTGCGCAAACGCAGAGGCGTCATCATGCTGATCCTGGATCTCGCTCAACTGATTTTCCAGCAGTGCTTTCACCTGTGTATAAATCAGATCAGAAAGATGAAGCAGCGATGGCTGTCCAGGTTCGACGAATACGCTGAATTCCTTCTGTGAGATCGGTGCTAATTCGATATTGTATGCGGCGTTAATATGGAGACGATGCCGGGCATTAAACTCTTCGAGCACAGCAAACACATATTGCTGCTGATAGGCTGACACCTTGCGGCCTTCTTCCAGAAAAGTCCGGACTTCAGGCCGTTCTAAAAATTCCAGGAAATCTTCAGCGTCTGAGAAGCCTCTGGGACTCCAGATACACTGTACGTAACGATCGCGAAAGCGCGCAGACAGCTCAAGCCCTATCCGCACGGTAATTCCCATGATCTCAGCAGCTTCGACAATTTCTGCCGCTGCCTGCGGGGTCACATAATTATAATAAATAACCGTTAGAAAACGGATTCCCTTGATCCAGGCATCCATCACCAGATGGGTCGCAGACTTACGTCCTTTGGTGTTAGCGTCATGCACATGATCGTCAAGAGTGATCTGGTTCCAGGTTTCAGGCATTTCGAGCAGATGATAATGATACAACTGCCTGCGGATAGTTCTGGGTTTGCCAGGAACCGCTGTACGGAAATCATGCGCTAATTCGAGCTGGCGTTGATAGCTGCCATGCGCCCGAACCAACTCTTTCATAATTTGCAGCAGTACACGGGCAGTATTCTTCCGCAAACAGCTTTCAGACGTGTGCAGCACTTCATCCATCACGGATCGCAGCGCTTTCACTCGATCCTCGGCCTTTCCGACATTTAAGGCATCCAGGAGATGAATCATCGCGTATGCAATGCGGAGTTCCTTAGGCGCGGCCATCTCTTTAATCCCATGTGGATGCAGATAAGGACCGAGGAGTTTTTTGAACGACTTACCAGGTCTGTCCAGGCTCAAGACTTCGTTGACCATGCGGACAAGCTCATGGTCTTCCTGGTCAAACAGCAGGGATTGAACGAATTCTTTCATCTAAAAATTCAGGAGTACTGAAGCAGCGTGCTCCCGTACTCCTGAGTGATCATTACACATTGTATTGCAGAGTGTTACGGCAAGTTATACATTATAAGATCAATGCAGGTCCTCCATGGAATCGATCGAGACGTTTCTTGTCCAGCGTTAGTCCTGAATCCGCTTTTGACTGTCTTTGTCGAACAGATGTATCTTTTCAGGAGGAATCCTCAACGGGATCACCGCATCTTTCTGGAAATGATGAATATCAGACAGCCGTATGGTCAAAAAGGTCTCGGTTGTTCCCAAATATCCATAAACCAACGTATCAGCTCCCAGTGTTTCCACATGACTGACACGTAAATGCATCGCTGCGGAGCGCTCTTCGTCCACCTCAAAATGCTCGGGACGCACCCCAAGAAGCAAGTCCCGGCCCTTATGGCTGAGAGCCGCGTTCCCACTCAGTGCCAGCAGATCGCCTCCGGGGAGCTCACAGGCATCGCCGTGCTCATTGAGGCGCACGTCCAGAAAATTCATAGATGGCGATCCGATGAATCCCGCCACAAAGACTGTTGAGGGGCGTTCGTACACGTCCAGCGGAGAACCGATTTGCTCTGCATGTCCATCATGAATAATAACCAGACGGTCGCCAAGAGTCATCGCTTCCACCTGATCATGGGTCACATAGGTGCTGGTGATTCCCATTCGTTCGTGGAGACTTCGCAGTTCAAGCCGCATCTGAATACGGAGTTTGGCATCCAGATTGCTTAACGGCTCATCAAACAAAAACACCTGGGGTTCGCGCACGATACAGCGCCCCATCGCCACACGCTGGCGTTGTCCGCCTGACAATTGGCGGGGTTTTCGATCTAACAGCGTTGTCAATCCTAAAATTTCAGCGGCATTTTGAACGCGCGTGTCGATTTCACTTTTCGACATTTTGCGGATTTTGAGACCGTAGGCCATGTTCTTATACACGGTCATATGAGGGTATAAGGCATAATTTTGAAAGACCATCGCAATGTCCCGGTCCATGGGTTCCAGATCGTTGACAACCTTTCCGCCAATCAGAAGCTCACCTGCAGTAATTTTTTCCAGACCGGCAATCATGCGCAACAAGGTTGATTTACCGCAGCCCGACGGCCCCAGCAGTACGACGAACTCTCCGTCAGCAATATCACAACTGATGCCATGAATGACTTCGGTTTTTCCATACGATTTGTAAATGTTCTTCAAACTGATTTCAGCCACGGCTCACGTCTCCTATTTCTCTGTTTCCGTCATGCCCCTGACAAACAAACGCTGCATGAAAATCACGATTAACACTGGTGGTGTCATCGCCAATAATGTCGTTGCCATGATAATATGCCACTCCGGCTGTTGATCTCCGACGGCCAGCATCCGGTTAATACCGATGAGTAAGGTATAATAGCGTTCTTCAGTGGTAATCAGCAAGGGCCACAAGTATTGATTCCAGCCATAAATAAAAAGAATCACGAACATCGCGGCAATTGAAGTCCGCGACATGGGCACTAAAATATCCACAAAAAACCGCAAGGGTCCCGCGCCGTCCACTCTTGCGGCTTCCACCAGTTCATCCGGCACTGACATGAAAAATTGACGGAACAGAAATGTGGCCGTCGCCGATGCAATCAAAGGCAGGGTCAGGCCGGTATAGGAATTAAGCAATTTCAGATCCGTCACCACTTTATAAGTCGGCAAAATACGCACTTCCACCGGCAGCATCAACGTCAAAAAAATCGTCCAAAAGAATAATGCCCGTCCCGGAAAGCGAAAATAGACAATCGCAAATGCCGCCAGCAGTGAAATCACAATCTTACCGACCGCAATCCCAATCGCCATAATCATACTGTTCTTCATCATCACACTTGCCGGCGCTCCCAGGGATTTGCCGCCTTCGATAAACGCACGATGATAGTTGTCGATAAAATGGCTGCCAGGCAGCAGAGGCATTGGAACGGTAATGATTTCGTCCAATGTGTGTGTTGAGGCCACAAACGCCAGATAGATTGGGAAAAACATCATGATGATGCCGATAACAATCGTTGTATGTGTGAAGAATGTCAACCACGGACGATGTTCAACCATGAGATCGCAAATATCGAAGACAGCCGCGAGAGGACGGAGACCTGACATCCTCCGCGGCAATTTCAATGCTCAGTAATGGACTTTTTTTTCAACATATCGAAATTGCACCACGGTCAGCACAATGACAATAGTCATCAAAACAACTGATTGTGCGGCAGAGCCTCCCAAATCTAAACTGAGAAAGCCGTCCCGAAAGACTTTATACACTAAAATTTCTGTCGCATAATTCGGTCCGCCGCCTGTAATCTGGTGAATGATGCCAAAGGTTTCAAAAAAAGCATAAATCCCGTTCATCACCAGTAAAAAAAATGTCGTGGGAGTTAATAACGGAAAGACAATATCCCAAAAGCGGCGGAACGGTCTGGCGCCGTCAATTGCCGCTGCTTCGACAAGAGTTTTCGGAACGGTCTGAAGCCCGGCCAGAAAAAACAAAAAATTATATGAGATTCGTTTCCAGGATGCTGCGATGACGACCAGTATAAACGCCTGGTTCCCATTTAAGGCATGATCCCATTCATACCCAAGTATTTTTAACAAGAATGTCAAGATGCCGACTGTCGGATTAAACATAAACAGCCAAAGCACCCCTGCCACTGCTGGTGCTACGGCGTACGGCCAGACAATCAAAGCTTTATAAGCGCTTGCACCGTGTACGACCCGGTCAGCCATGACCGCCAAAAACAATGCAACCACCATCGTCACGACAGCAACGGCAACGCTGAAGATCACGCTGACGTACAAGGAATGGAGATACAGTGTACTGCTGAAGATATCTTGAAAATTTTCGAACCATACAAATTCGGAGGAAAGTCCGAAAGCGTCTTCACGCAGCATTGATTGATACAGTGCTTGTGAGGCTGGCCAAAGAAAAAAGATCAGAATCACCACAATCTGAGGAGTCACGAGCACATACGGTAAAAATTTATGCCTAAAAAATACGCGCTTTTCCATAAAAAGTCTGGTCGGCAACGTATAAATTTTCTTATTATACGTTGATGCTTTGAACGTTCTCGTATTGACTGACATAATGCGTCAATACGTCTTTTGCGACGCTCTGCGTCCGTCCGTCTGATCCAACACGTCACGGAGAGGAAGGACGTGCCTGCGCACTGCGCAGGCACAAGACCTTAACTCGTTGGTCCCGCTGCGGAAACCTGCGAACGGACATTCAAGACCAGCTCACTTGTTAGCCTTTTCGAACTTCCGTAGTAACTCATTCCCCTGAGCGGCCGCATCATCCATCGCCTGCTGCGCACTTTTCTGACCGGAGAAGACCGCTTCAAACTCATTGTCCATCACGTCGCGCATCTGAACAAAGTTGCCGAATCGTAAGCCGCGCGAATATTCGGTCGGATCATTCAACGTCATTTGCAACAAGGCGGTTTCAGTTCCCGGGTTCTTTTCATAAAAACCTTCTTGCTTGGTCAGCTCATACGCCGCCCGCGTAATGGGTAAATAGCCGGTCAACTGGTGCCATTTTGCCTGGACTTCGGGAGAAGACAGATAGGAGAAAAATTTTGCCACGCCTTTATACTCTTCCGGCGTATGACCTGCCATGACCCACAAACTGGCACCGCCGATGATAGTATTCTGCGGTGCACCTTCAACATCCGGCCAATAGGGCAGCATACCGGTACTGAAATCAAACTTGGCAGCATCTTTGAATCCGGCATACCCGGCTGAGGATTCCGTATACATCGCACACTCACCACCTGAGAATTTCGTATTGCCCTGATTGGTCCGACCGCCATACACGAAAATTTTCTCTTTCTGCCAATCCGCCAACTGTTGAATGTGATCTACGAGCCATTGATTATTAAAGACAAATTCCGTCTCGATCCCGCCAAAACCATTGCTCTGCGTCCCAATAGGGAGGTTATGCCAGGCCGAAAAATTTTCCATGTGAATCCAGGAAGTCCAGGCGGTTGAAAAACCGCATTCATAGCCTGCAGCAATCAATTTTTTGGCATACTCGCCGACTTCCGGCCAGGTTTTCGGCGGTGTTTCCGGGTCAAGGCCGGCTTTCTCAAAGGCTTCGACATTGTAATACAGCACTGGAGTTGAACTATTGAACGGCAGAGATAACATCTTACCATCAGGAGTGGTGTAATAGCCCGTCACGGTCGAAAGATAGACGTCAGGATCGAAGGGTTCCCCTGTATCGGCCATCAACTGGTATACAGGGACAATCGCGCCTTTTGCCGCCATCATTGTGGCAGTACCCACTTCAAACACCTGTAAGATATGTGGTTGTTCGTTCGCGCGAAATGCCGCGATACCAGCAGTCATGGTTTCCGCATAACTTCCTTTAAATACCGCCTCCACTTTATAGTCGGACTGTGATTCGTTAAAATCCTTTACCATCTCTTGCACGATTTCACCCAATCGCCCGCCATGCGCGAACCACCATTGAATTTCCGTCACAGCCTGAGCGCTGGCACTGCCGATAACGATGAAGCAAACAGCTACTATGAACGCACTGAATTTTTTCATGATTATGTTCTCCCTGATATTATGCAGCAATAATAAACAAACAGACGACACACTTCAACGAATGAGACAACGCGTTCTACGGCCAGGCAACACCTCCTTAGATGACGTTATTGAAATCTTGCCGATCTTTCTCATGACGTTCAGCAGAAATTTCAACGCTATTGCTGGTTAGGAAGTTATTGATTATTCGACAATTACATAATTTGTCAAATAAATTTATTTTTTTGTCAACTTTTAATTTTTATTTTTCTATGTGTTCATTTTTTTGTTCTCAGGCCGACTTAAGAGTATCGTATGTATAGCTACGCTTAGGATCGTTTTAGGCTGGATTGTGATGAGAAAATTGCTTTGCCTGCTCACTGAAATCAGAATTTGTCAGAAATTTTCTTCGAACTTGATTTGGGCGAGTGAAATCTTCTTGACAAGACAGTATTTTTCATGCTTACTATTTTAAATTATTGTGGAAGACACAGGAGTTACGATTGTTCGACACGGATCATGAAAGCTATGAATCAGGAGAGTAAAATTATCGATGTGTATAAACGCGATCTCGCACAAGCCCAAAAAGCTGGGGAACTGCGGAAAGTCGCTGTATTATACAAAAAAATTGCGGCAAGCTGCGCTGAAGAACAAGATTGGGATAAGGCCCTAGAATATTACGTGCGCAGCATTGACGTCGACGAAAAACTACATAATCAGGAAGGCATTTCCAAAGCCTATGCCTGCATTGGCAACCTCTTTTACGCTCAGCACGAGTGGGACAAAGCCTTGATGTTTTATAGTAAGGAACTTGAGGTTGAGGAAGATCGCCGGAATAAGAAAGGGATTGCCAGAGCCTACAACAATATCGGGAGCGTCTATGCCAAACAGGGCAAAATTGATAAGGCGCTGGAATCTTTTAATCGCAGTCTCGACCTGAAAGAGGAGATCGGCGACATCAAAGGAAAGATTTCGACCTATGATAACATGGCACTGGTTTTCGACATGTTGAATGAGTGGAAGAAGGCCGAGGAATTCTATGACTTGAGCTATGACATCAAATCGCGTCTGAACGACACTGTTGGCATGGCTGACAATCTCTGGCGCCGCGCGAAATTATATCACGAACAAAAAAAGTATCAGGAAACTCTTGACTTAATGGCACAAACGATCGAGTTGCTCGATGATGCCAACTATCCTCGTATCGAACAGTATCGCGCGGCGTTTAACGATCTTCTCAGAGTCGTATACACGGAAAAAGCGTCATGAAAATCGCGATTCTCGGGGGAAGCTTTAATCCTCCGCATATTTGCCATCTTTTCGCGATACAGTATGTCCTGGCAACCTTGGAGTGTCAGCAGCTGTGGATGCTGCCCTGTTATAGGCATGCTTTCGGAAAACGTCTGGCGTCCTTTGAGCATCGCCTCGCAATGTGCCGCTTCAGCGTTGCCGGTTTTAAGGAGGATCAGGTACTGGCGCTTCCGCTGGAGCAGGAACGACAGGGAACAAGCTGGTCCATTGACACAGTACGTTACCTGAAACAGCGCTCCCCTGAACACACTTTTTACTGGATCATCGGTTCTGATGTGCTGCACGAACTGGAACGCTGGAAAGATTTCCACGAGTTACAGCAACTGGTCTCTTTCTTCGTCCTGCCACGCGCCGGTACAGAGATACAACACGGATCTCAGCTCCCTGAACACTCTGCCGGCCGTTCAGATGCACATTCAGTGCTGATTCAAGACTTGCAGCGAAAATGCCGCATCCTGGAGCAGCTCGGCATCCTGTTACCTGCGGTCAGCAGTTCGTCGATCCGTGCTCGAATACGACAGCAGCAAGCGATTCATCATCTCGTGGTCCGTGAGGTCGAGCAGTATATTCGGGAACATCGCCTGTATTTGTCATAATCGGCCTGAACCGTTCTTATCCAAACACGCAGACATCATATATGCCGCACAGTGTCATCAACGCCATAAACATCCACTATCGCGACCAAGGCAACAGCGATCGCCGGGTTCTCGTGCTGATCCACGGTCTGGGATGCTCACTGCAATACTGGGATTGCCTCTTCAACGCCGCGGCTCTCTCGCATTCCCGCATTCTTGCGATCGATTTACCAGGCTTTGGCTTCTCAGAAAAACCTGAACACTATGATTATCAACTTCCCTCACAGAGCCGTCTGATCTTTGATATTCTCCAGCGGCTTCAGATCCGGACCTTCGATCTTGTCGGTCATTCAATGGGCGGGACGATCGCAATCCTTATGGCGCTCCAAAAGCCGCAGCGCGTCCGCAGGCTCGTTACAATCGAGCCGAATTTGCTCGCCACTCACGCCCAGCTCAGCCGACGGATCGCCCAATACACCGAAGACGCTTTTATCGATGCGTATGAAGAATTCCGTCTTTCAGTCATCAACACTGTGAAAGGCTGGTTTGTCAAGCTGCGGCAGCAGCATGTGAATGATTACATCAGTCACCTCTCGAGGACAACCGCGATCTCGATGTATCGCAGTGCGCGATCGCTGCTCCAGGAGACTTCCGAACCAGGACTTGCAGGCGCACTCAAGCACATAGCCCTCCCCAGAAGTCTCATTCTCGGCGAAGAAAGCGTACAAATGCGAAGCAGCACGATTCCAGAAGAACTCCGAGACAGCAGCGTAGACACCATCGTCGTTCCCGGAGTCGGACATATGATGATGGTGGATAATCCCGATCTGTTCACACACACAGTCGCACAGGCATTACAATGAACACACGACGAATACTCTTTATCAGCGGCATTGTTCTGTTTCTCCTCGCCTTTCTCTTCCTCTCAAAAATCATCTTGCCTCCGCCTCCAGTCACGAAACAATTATCCGATCTCCTGCCGGATTCGCCGCTTTTTTACCTTCACTGTTCCGATCTGCAGGCACGGTTCAAAGATTTTACGCAGCACGAACAGTATCAACGACTTTTCACGACCCCGTACGTGCAAGGGATACTGCAACGTCAGGAAGGCCAGGCACAGCTGGCAGCTTTTCAGGGATTTCTGGACGAGAGACTGCTCAGTCCCATGCAGTTTATCGGCAAAGATCTAGCATGTGCCCTCTATCAACACTCAAGCGCACTAAAAGCCCGAGAACCAGCTGTTATCGTGCTTTCGCGCGTGAGCAGGAAAGCCAAACTTGCCGAACGCGTTTTCTATGCCTTTAATTGGCTGACGGAGATTCGCGTGGAAAAGCTCCCCCGGAAACGGCACAATCACCCGGTCTATCACGTGAATCAACAGGATCTGCCATTCCCGCTCTACTACACCCTGTTCAGCGATCTGGTTGCAGTGAGCAGTTCCCTCGATCTGCTTGAAACCGTTATTGAGCGTCTTTCGCAAGAGGCCATAGCAGACGAGCCTGAAGCGTTTCATGAGCTTGTGCGGCATACACAGCCTGAGATCAGCTTTCTGACAGCCTTTGTCGATCCACCCAGGCTTGCAGAAGAGCTGTCATCGAATCTTTTTTTCCGCTCTTGGTCTCGGTCGAATCAGGAACAGATCGAGCTGCTCAAAGACGCTCCACCGTTGCTCAGCATTTTCGACATTTATGAGGAAAGCGTTCGTCTGCAGGCAGAATTTTCGCCTTTGCCCAACTCACACGCAGACGTTCAGGACACTGAACAAGCTGCACCGGCGAACAGCTGCTGGAACAAGAGCAGCACAATCAGGGAATTCCCTCTGCTACTCGACCTTTCCCCCAACACGCTCTCCAAACTCTTTCAGCGAGTTCGAGAGATCTTTCCACCTGCACAGCTGGAGTGGCAGCATCCTCTGCAGGGATACCGGCTTTGGGAGAATACGATCGAATGCCGGATGTCAACCCGCATTCCCGGAACACTTTATGCGCTGCCCGATCTGCTGTGCATCGCGGATTCGCCCGTACCGCCAGAAGAAAGCGCGGCCGCCGTCACAACGATTGTCAGCACTCTTCTTAAGGAAGAGCTTTCCCCGATGCTGCGCCGGACCATGCTTCGGCACGCGCGTAAAATCCATCAGCATGTTCCTGTGAGTGTGCTGAAAATGCTCGTTCAGGAAGTCATGGCCTATGCGGCCCTGTCGAACCGACAGGGAAAAGCGTTTACCATGCTTTCTACAAATTCACGCGCAATCGAACAAGCGATTGATGCGACTCTTGCTGAAGCAGATGCTCTTCCTGTTTCCTGTACGAATAGTGCCCCAGACCAGCACCGCAACAGCGCTCAACAATTCGTTCCGGGGGCCGGCCTGTGGATCCATGCCGACCGGCTGGCTGCATTCATCAAAGACTTCTCTCAAAGTAAAAGCTTCAGATTGCTCGTGCCCCGCAAAGCCGCTCCTGAGTTTTACGCGCAACTCCCAGAGCTGTTAGTCATTCTGCAAAGTCTGCCTCCCCTGTATCTGGAACTCGGCTTGCAGAGGCAAACCCCGACAGCGCGCTTGTGGTCAAAGGGCTATGTAAGTGCAGAATAAGTGTTACGGTGTGACAGTATACATGGTAAAAACTAAAAGAGGGAGGGGGGGGGTAAATCTGCCCCGACATTCCCGGTGGATTAATCACTTGCCCACTTTAGTATATGACACTTCTCCACAGGGAACGCAAAGGCAGAGTCTCTATCGACCGGCGCAACGGGGGCATACGCTTCGCTGCACTTCTCTCATACAAGGTCATTACACACACGCCTAGTCCGACTGAAGCCGCTTGAGATCGCGTTCAAGCGCCTCAATCCGCGTTTCCAACGCTCGGATTGTTTTCAGGGCTTCCGGTAACTTCGGCAGCGACACTTGCGACTTCCGCCACAGTCGATGGTCGATCGCTGGATATCCGGAAAGTATCTTACCTTCAGGAACTGATTTTCTGACTCCGGATTGTGCAGCGATCACTACGCGGTCGCCAATCTCAATGTGCCCGACCAGCCCGACCTGACCGGCAAGTGTCACCTGCCGGCCGATTTTTGTGCTGCCGGAGATGCCGACCTGCGAGACCACGATGGAATGCTCGCCGATAACGACATTATGCGCGATTTGTACCAAATTATCGATTTTCACGCCTTGATGGATATGCGTCTCTCCCAACGTTGCCCGATCGATACTGACATTCGCCCCGATTTCAACATCATCATCAATCACCACCGTGCCAGTCTGAGGGATTTTAACGTATGTAGACCCGGTCGGAGCAAAACCAAAGCCGTCGCTGCCGATCGTTGTGCCGCTATGCACGATCACACGATTTCCGAGCCGTACGTCCTGAAGGACTGACACGTTGGGGTAGAGGATGCAGTCACTACCGATATCGACCTTATCTCCGAGCACCACTCCGGGATAGATGATGGTTCCGGATCCGATCGTCACGTGGTTTCCGATAACAACATGTGCTCCAAAAGCACACTCATCACCAATGGTCACGCCTTCTCCGATCTGACAGCTCTCATGAATCCCTTGCGGCGGATGATGTTTTTGAACAAACATACTCAGCACTTGTGCGAAAGCCAGGTACGGATTCGGCACTTTGAGCAGGTTGACGCCGGGAAGATCAACATCAGGAGCGACAATAACGGCTGAGGCCTTCGTGTCTTTGAGCCTGGCCCGGTATTTTGGATTTGCCAGAAAGCTAATCGATCCCTCCCCAGCCTCCTCAAGCCCCGCGACAGATGAGATGAGTATCCCTCCGTCTCCTTCGATTCTGCCGTTGACGTGCTCTGCAAGTTGCTCTAAACGATATTCCATAGCAGCTGCCGTTCCTGAAGCGTCTTAGTTCTTGGAATTATACAAGGCGATCACATCATCGGTGATTTCGATTTGTTCGGCACCATACAAGATGTTTCCGGATTCCAGAATCAGGGTAAAATTTTTCTGTTTCCCATATTCCACCACCAACTTTCCAACCTTTTCCAACAGCTGCTTCAAGGCCCGCTGCTCGACCATACGAAGCTCAGATTGCGAATCATTGATAAAGCGGGAATAATCACGTTCCAATTTTGAGATTTCATCTCGTTTCTGGCTTTTGGCCTCTGGAGTCAGGACATCGATCTGTTTATCGTAGTCCGCTTTCATTCTTCGCAGGCGCTCCTGCATCTCTTTGGCTTGCGCACCGAATTCATCAGCGCGTTTTTTCAGCTCATCCTGGGCTTTCTTTCCCTCAGCTGAGGAATTGATGACCCGCTGCAGATCAACAAATCCGATTTTCATCACAGCGGATTGCGCTGAGGCATTCACGCAAAAGATCATACCGTATCCCACAAGACCAAGACAAATAATGAAGGACAATGCCCTACGCGTTTTCATAATATATTTCCTCCCCAAAAAAGGATCTGACGGGCATCAATGACTCGTCAGACTTTTGAACGTGTCATCATTCCGGGATGCTCTCCGGGATGATGAGTGTTGTACGACAGGCCGGCACAAACGATGCCGACCACATTTTAGAACACAGCACCAAGACCAAAATGAAACTCACTGGAACTTTCTCCATCCTCTGGCTTCAATTTATAGCCCCAGTCTAAACGTAAGAGGCCCACCATCGGTATCTGGACACGTACACCGGTTCCGACACTCTGTTTAAAGGTCGAAAGATCGAAATCCTCATCGGCTCCGTACAGATCGCCCATATCGTAAAAGGCAACCAGCTTGATCTGTTTGCCCAACGGGATAATAACTTCACCAGTGACGACAACCAGCTTATTTCCCCCCAGCTCTTGGCCGTTCTCATCTTTCGGGCCAACAGAGCGTTCTTCATAACCGCGAATCGTGTCAGCGCCTCCGGCAAAAAAACGCTCGAAAATCGGGACTTTCTTGCTATCATCGATTTCCCGAACATAACCGACTTCGGTTTTAATGCGGAGGGCAAAATCGTTATAAATTGGAAAATAGGTATTGTTATCGACAATGATTTTATAAAAATCATTGTCCGCCCCAAAGACGGTTCCGGCTAATTCTGCTGAAATACGTGTGCGTGACCCCTTTGTCGGCAGCAGCACATTATTGATCGTGGTGCGGCGAAACTGCAAATAGCCGCTGCTGGTACGGCTGCGTCCCTCAGCTTCTCGAATCAGCGCTGACGCATCTTCGTCGACATGTTTGATATCGACGTCCTTATATTCATACTTTAGCGTCGCAAAAATATTTTCAACCACATTACGTCCCAGACGAAATCCTCCCCCAACGCTTGATGAATCATAAGAAGTATATTCCCGTTCCGTTTTATACGAATCAATCCCAAGCAAATAGCGCGAATCCAGAAAACGCGGCATGGTATAATTCAGATTAAAGGTCTGAGAGGAACTCCCCAGCGTGGCCGAAAAATTAATCTGGTGCGCCAGGCCGAACACATTAGCATGCGAAAGACCGCCAGAAAACACAAAGTTGTCGATCGAGCTCCAGCCGCCACCAAAATTAAAAGAACCGGTCGAACGCTCGGTCACAGCGACCACCACATCGACGGTATTCGGCTCACGCCCGTCAGAGAGCTTCATGATGACCTCTTCAAACAGCCCCAGATTGAACACCCGCCGCTGGGCGGCCTCCAACAGCGAACTGTCAATCAATTCTCCCTCATACATGTTCAACTCCCGGCGAATAACTTTATCACGGGTTTTTTCATTACCCTGAATGCTGATGCGAGAAACATAATGAGGGACACCCTCACTGATAACATAGACAAGCGAGACCTGCTTCTGTTCCCTGTCAATACTTGCTCGTGGATCGATCAACAGCTTTCCGTCCGTATTTTCTGAAATCGGTGTGATATAGCCTTCAGGAGCGTACAGAGCGGAGATCGCCAGCATATCCTTTCTGATAGTCGAACGGCTGAACGGATCGCCTGGCATCACGGCGATCGCAGATCGTAATTGCTCGTCGCTGAACACTGTGTTGCCCTCAACCGACACATCGCTGATAGTATAGACCTCACCTTCATCAAGAGAGATCGTAATAAACAGGTCGCTGCTTGCATCCCGAAAATCAAGCGAATAATCTTTCACGCTGACATCGAGATAGCCTCTGTCAGCATAGAAAAATTTAAGACGTTCAAGATCGGTTTCAAAGGTCTCTTCTTCATATTTTCCAGACCCCGTAATAAAGGACAAGAACCCTTTTTTACGGGTCGCCATATTTTTCCGGAGTTCTTCCTCACTAAAAGCCGTATTACCCTCGAAATCCACCTTCCGCACTGCTGCCTTCTCACGCTCTTCGATCAGGTAGCGCAGTATGACCTTTTCTTCGGGAGCCTTCGGGTCGGGGATCAGCTCCGAGTCGACAAAGACGTTATTGTAGCCTTCCTCATGATAGAGCCGGCGGATATTTTCGACATCCTGCCTGATTTTTTGAGGATAGAACTTCATATTGAAAGGATCCGAGAGTGCCGACGGTGGCAGAGTCAGGGCCTCCTCAAGCTGTTCAGTTTTCAGCTTCTCATGCCCCTCAAAGACAATTTTACTGATGGGTGGCAATTCTTCGACGATGACATGCAAAACGACTCCGTCACCGTAGTCCTGAACCTCGATCCGGACATCTGCAAAAAAACCGAGATCAAACACATGCTGTACATCTTTTGCCAGCAGAACCGGATTCAAGGGTCTCCCGACCTTACTTTCAAGCGCTGCCAAAATCATTGATTCAGGCACCAGCGCATTGCCCTGGACCAAAACCTTCTGAATCTGAGACTCCGCAGCAAGGATTCTGAGGGGTTGAGCTTCGAGGGAGACGCTCACAAGAATGATCAAGATGAGACAAATGCTCCATGCAACCACAATCTGCAACTGCTTCATAAATGATACGGTCATGAAATGCTTCGAACAGCCTTGCAGAACGACGCGAAACCTGCGAAGAGGCACGAACGCATTTTCAACCTGTCTAGTGTTCAATCTCTGAGATAACGTGCTGCTCCTCCAACTCTTCATCAGTACATTTAAAAGCCGGTCTCTCATGTTCGATGATAACATCGATCCGTCCGTGTTCTGCAAAACGGCCTTTGAGCACTTCTTCCGCCAAAGGATCTTCGAGATAGCGCTGAATGATGCGCCTCAGAGGACGCGCTCCATACGCCGGATTAAAGCCTTTTTGAATCAGCCAGGTTTTTGCTTCGGGCGAGAGTCGGAGTTCCAAATCCCGTTTCTGCAATTGTGTGTTCACTTCGTCAAGCATAATTTCAACAATTTGACTGATATGCGTCTTATCAAGCGGATGGAAGGTGATGGTGCCATCGAGGCGATTGAGAAATTCGGGATTGAACACCCGCTTGAGTTCTCCCTGAATCATGCTGTTCATACGATCAAAGCTACGCGTCTCACTTGCCTGCTGAAAACCGAGGGAACTGCTTTTTTCAAGCGCACGTGCGCCAAGGTTTGAGGTCATGATCAACACGGTATTCTTAAAATTCACGACGCGCCCCATACTATCGGTCAATTGCCCGTCGTCCAGGACTTGTAAAAGAATATTGAAAATATCAGGATGTGCTTTTTCAATTTCATCCAGCAGAATAACGGAATAAGGCCGGCGGCGCACTCGTTCTGTAAGCAGCCCACCTTCATCATGACCGACATAGCCCGGAGGAGAACCAATCAGACGTGAGGCGGAGAACTGTTCCATACATTCGGACATATCGATTCGCAGCAGCGCCGATTCGTCTCTGAACAGGAACGCTGCTAATGCTTTCGAAAGCTCGGTTTTCCCAACTCCTGTCGGCCCTGAGAACATAAAAGCTCCGATCGGACGCTTCAGATTCCGAAAGCCGGTTCGTGAACGCCGAATCGCCTTGCAGACAGCAGCGACAGCAGCATCCTGGCCGATGATCCGTTTATGAAGCTCTTCTTCCATTCGCAGAAGCCGTTGCGACTCATCTTCCCCGATTTTTTTGAGTGGAATGCCGGTCCATGCCGATGAAACAACGGCAATATCCTCTTCGGTAACAACCGGGCAGACGTTCTCACGACTCTTGCGCCAATCGGATTTCAACACTTCCAATTTTCGACGAAACTGACGTTCCCGGTCACGCAGCACAGCAGCTCGTTCAAAATCCTGAGCCGCGACAGCGTCTTCCTTAAAGCGCTTGACCTTTTTCACTGTGGCATAAATTTTTTGAAACCCGGGCGGATAGCTATAGCCCTCGATCTTTCTTCTGGAGCACGCTTCATCGATCACATCGATCGCTTTATCAGGAAAAAAGCGATCTGTGATATATTGTTCGGCGAGTGTTACAGCAAGGCGTATACTGTCATCCGGGAGTTTAACCTTATGATAGCGCTCATACTTTTCCCGCAAGCCTTTCAAAATGTTGATGGTTTCATCTGACGAGGGAGGACTGATGAAAACACTCTGGAAACGCCTGGCGAGCGCCCCGTCTTTTTCAATATATTTCCGAAATTCTTCAGGTGTGGTAGCGCCGATACACCGAACATCTCCCCGGGCCAGAGCAGGTTTAAGCATGTTAGAGGCATCGATCGATCCTTCTGCCCCGCCCGCCCCGATGAGGGTATGGATTTCATCGACAAAGAGAATGATTTCCTGTGAATTCCGAATTTCTCTGACCACTGTCTTCAAGCGCTCTTCAAACTGGCCCCGATACTTTGTACCAGCCACCAGAGCACCAAGATCAAGAGAGATCACGCGTGTATTTCGAAGCGGTTCCGGCACGTCGCCCTGCACGATTCTCCGGGCCAGTCCTTCGACAATGGCCGTCTTTCCGACTCCAGGCTCGCCGAGCAGGACCGGAGTGTTTTTTGTCCGACGACTGAGGATCTGAACGATCCGTTCCATTTCATCGTGGCGTCCAACGATCGGATCCAATCGATCCTCACGGGCAAGATCAGTGAGATCGATGCTGAACTGTCTTAAGACCTTCAGCTCTTTCACTTCTTGTTCCCGTTTTCTGGCGGCAGCGAGCAAGTCCAGCACCAGAGTCTTCAGCCGATCCTCAGTCACGCCGTAGTCGACCAGGACCCTCGACGCTATATTATAATGCTCCCGGAAGATGCCTAACAGCAAATGTTCAGTACCGATATACGTATGATTGAAATACCGGGCATATTCCACGGCATATTCCAGCGCGTTTTTGGCAGCCGTGGTAAAAGGGATTTCTTTAAGCTCATACGTCGCCTTTCCTCGTGGCAATCGGGCCTCGATCTCCTGTCGCAGCACAGAAGCATCGAGCTGCAGTTCCTGCAGGCATGCCGCTGCGATGCCTTTTCCCTCTTTCAATAATCCAAGAAAAAGGTGTTCGCAGTCGAGACTGTGGCTTTTCAAGCGTCCTGCCTCATTTCTCGCTTTCACAATGACTTTTCTTGCGCGTTCTGTAAACCGTCTAAACATAAGACCTTCTCGCTGCAAACACTCAACGTTTTCGCTGTGGTACGGGACTCACAACATAGTATCATGCTCTGCAAGCGATATAATTTGCGTATAGTTACGGATAAATTATGCGATCTCCGTCCTCATGATTGTCGCGATCCCCTCCCGAAGCACACGAGCCCGGAACTCATCATCGCCTTTGACCTGTATGCCGGAATGTGCTCTATGCCGCTCCTGCAATTGTGCATGACGTATATGCGCCGTTTGTATACGTCGCGACAGGCGATCAAAACCATAGAGATGCCGCATGCGAACAGGTCCTGAGAAAAACGTTCTTCGAAGAGTCAACGGATGAAAACCAATACAAACACAGAGACGACACAGCGCAATAATATGCAAAGCATTTGCCAGTGATAACGATCCGGCCTGACAAAGTTGCCGCCTCACTCGGCGTACTCGCCAGTGAAACAGCTTCACGGGGCCCCTGACAAGGGAAATACGCGCCATGCGTTCATATTGAATGAGCTGGAGACAGTAACGCCGACACCGTTCCGCACTTGCGTGAAGCGTTTGTGTGTACGGGACAGGCATGGAAAGCTGTACACGATAGCCTTCTGCCCGACTTCCCTCTCCGTAAGCGCCCCTGATGCTGCACCCTGCCTGAACAAAGCTTTTGAGAAGTGGAATGAGCTTTCCCAGCATCGTTAAGCCCGGCAGAAACATCATAACGGAAATTCGAATTCCGCTTCCAGTATTTTGAGGGCAGGTGGTCAGATAACCGTCAGCCTCTGAATACGCGAACGGCAGCAGCCCGTGCAAGCACCGTTCGAGACGCCGCGCCGCACGGCAGCATATTCTCAAGGCCAGTCCGGGAACAAGCGCTTGAATTCTCAGGTGGTCTTCCTCATTGACAAGAACAGAGAGCTTCTGCGTTTTCAATGCAATCACCGCAGCGGATCTGACAGATGTCGCGGATAAATGACTGATCAGCTGCTCTTCTTCCAAGATTTTTCGTTCCAGAGCATTCAGCCTGTCGAGCAGTAACAGAGCGCTCTCCTGCCCGCAGCTTTTCTTTTGCAAAGCATGACAGACACGTTCCAGCACCTCCTGTCGCTGCAAACCCGTCGCCTTATCAGGAAAAGGATACTGACGCAGATTGCGCGCGATCCGCACTCGTGTACTTATGACATAGGCCGGGAAGCTCATGGGCCTGTCTGCGCCGTATCACGCTGAATCACGCCGTCGCTGAGCTTGATAATTCTTCCAGTGAGACGGGCAAGCTGTTCATTATGTGTTACCAGGACAATAACAATTCCAGTCTCTTGATTCAATGTCAGCAGGAGATCGCTGATCGAATCGCCTGTTTTCGTGTCAAGGTTTCCCGTCGGTTCATCGGCGAACAAAATACTTGGCCTGTTGACAATGGCTCTCGCGATTGCGACCCGTTGCTGCTCGCCTCCGGAAAGCTCTCCGGGCTTGTGAGCGAGCCGCGCACTCAAGCCAACCTGTTCAAGGGCATGCAAGGCCTGGTCATGGGCCTGCCGCTTTGGACACCTGTGAATCAACAGCGGCATCATCACATTTTCCAGGGCTGTGAATTCCGGGAGCAAATGATGAAATTGAAAAACAAAACCGATATACTGGTTACGGAATTTCGCCAATGCATTGTCGGAAAGACGGAAAATATCAGTGTCTTCGTAAAAGACCGTCCCGAACGACGGGCGGTCAAGAGCTCCCAGCAGATGCAGAAGCGTACTTTTCCCGGCTCCTGAAGCCCCAACAATGGAAATAATCTCTCGGCGCTCAATGTCAAGATCAGATTCCTTGAGAACGTGAAGCGTTTCCGCTCCGATTTGAAAATCTTTACCGACGCCTTTTGCGCGGATATAGCTACTCATAACGCAATATCACCACAGGATCCAGCTTCGATGCCTGCCTGGCCGGATAGATCGTTGAAAGAAAACAGATGGTCAGCGAAGCCAGAATGACGAGCAGCACATCAGGAAGAGTCACGGAAAAAGGCAGATGATCCAAAAAATAGGCCCCTCCATCCAGCGGGATGAGTTTTTTGGCATCGGCAACCCAGCAAAACAGCAAAGCGATGACAGAGCCAAGCGCGGTCCCAGCCACTCCAATGACCGACCCTTCATACATAAAAATTTTCATGATACTAGCGCGGCTGGCTCCCATGGACCTGAGAATTGCGATATCGGCATGTTTATCCATGACCATCATCACCAGTGTGCTGATGATATTAAAGGCAGCCACCAGGACAATTAAGGCCAGGATTAAAAACATGGCTAATTTTTCAAGATTAATCGCCGAAAACAGGCTCTGGTTCATTTCAGCCCAATTCTGTACCTCATAACGCGGCCCGAGGACCCGCAGCAGCTCCCTGGACACGGCCTGTGTCTCTTCAACATCATTCAGGCGGATTTCCAGCCCCGACACAGCAGTCCCCATGCTAAAAAAGCGTTGAGCAGCTGTCAAGGAAATATAGGCCAGCCCAGCGTCATATTCATAAAAGCCAGAACTCAGAATGCCCACTACGCGGACTTTCTTTAATTTCGGAATCGGCCCTGTCGGAAGTATACGGCCCATCGGCAACAGCAATGTCACTTCGTCGCCGCTGAAGACTCCAAGCGTTTTCGCCAGTTCAAGACCGAGAATGACCCCGTCACGCTGCGGACCGCCCAGCGCATCACGATTGGGAAACTGCCGCTTCAACAGTTCGACAGAGCCTTCGAGCAAGCGTGTTTCAAGATGTTCGACCGCTTTTTTCTCGTGCGGATCGATCCCCATGACACGGATGCCTGTGACGTTGTCGACGGAACTGATCAGCACCTGCCCGCTGACATAAGGAGCAATACTGCGAACATGCCCGAAGGAGTCAAGTTGCATGAGAAGCGCCTGAATATCGTCAATGCTGCTTCCATGCTGTCGGATCACAATATGCGCCATCGTCCCGAGAATTTTATCGCGAATATCGTTCTTAAATCCGGTCATCACAGCCAAAACAACAATCAGAGCCGTGACCCCAAGCGCAACACCGCCAACAGAGATAACACTGATAAGAGAGATAAATACTTGTTTTCGTTTGGCGTTAAGATAGCGAAGACTGATAAATAACTCGTATGGCATAGTGTGCAGCCGGCAAAAGACAGAAAAAAAGGGAGTCACTTCTCAGCAACTCCCTTCATGTCGTAACGTCCCCAGGGGGATTTGAACCCCCGTCGCCGCCGTGAAAGGGCGGTGTCCTAGGCCAGGCTAGACGATGGGGACTGGATGACTTTCAATCTCTTTTCTTTGTATAAAAGTTATGCTAAGAAGCAACGGTATTTTTGTCAATAAAAAAGTGCGACATTGTGATTTTTTTTCATCAGTCTACACTCAGCGTATAACTTGAGCGAATACATAAAAGTACGCTGGACACATCTTCGCCCTTCAGCTCAGACATCTAATCCGCCACTGGTTCGGATCGAGCAGGCGATCCGGCACAATGGCGATCGAGTGAGACTCGTTGTGTTTTTTAAAATCTATCAACGCTCGCTCTGCGCCTTTTGCCTTGCTATAGGCTGCTGCGATCTTGCCAATCAGCTCAAAGTCCTCGGGATTCGGCTCTCCATCAATCACGACAAGCGGACCGGGAATATCACGCAGTTCGGCGGTCCAACGTCCTCTGCTGTATTGTTCCAAAAATTCATTATCCACTTCATGTCGCCCGACAATGACTTTCAATGTGTCCGAAAGGCGTAAATGGCGTCCAAATTTCAGCAGTGCGCTGTCGTCTGTACTGATCTGCTCTTTCACTTTATGCGCGATTAAATCCCGAAATCGGATCGAAAATTGAGGGTCATTCAACAAGCAGCCTCCAGCCGGCTGGTGATAGCTGAGTTTGAACGTCTTCGCAAGTGCCAGCTGCCCGGAACGGCCGCGTCCTCCGATACCCAGCAATTTCTCACGATCCACCCAGCCGTGTTGTTCTGCTATGGTTGGCTCAAGCAGTTTGGCAGATAAGGGCCGCAGCAGGCAGCCCGACAAACCGGCCGCTTTTTCGATTTGCAGCAAGGTCTGACGCTGCTGTGACATAGGACGCTGTCCGACCACTTCACCGGTAAACACAAATTGCGCCTGATGCGTTTGCATGTACTCTTTTGCTTTTCGCAGTAAAAACACTTTACAATCAATACAGGGGTTCATTTCTGAACCATAGCCATATTTCGGATGGAGCACCACCTGCAGAAATTCTTCAGTCACGTCAATATCCTGAATTGTGACCCCAAGTTGAGCTTCAAGTGCCTCACGGGTGGTCTCAAGCGCTTTTTTCTTTGCCCGACGTTCGAGCTTCATGCTGTCGAAACCGAGAGTATAATGCAGCACATCAAGCTCAATCCCCTGGTCTTTCATCAACTTTACGGCCAAGACACTATCCAGACCTCCTGAAAACATTCCCACAGCTCGAATCATGACGCTCACCACCCACATTGAATAAAATAATTATCGAGAACAAGCCCACTTCAGCGCCTCAACGCTCAGAGCTCTGCGACCTGAACATCCCACGATCTATTCTTTATACTCCATATACCCCTGGCTAAAAAAGTCAAGTTCAGGCGACGGCTTTTCCCTGGATCGTGACGATGCACGAGTGTTCCATGACGGCATTTTTTGATGCTGTATTCCAGAACAGGTCTGCCTGTTCTTTCTTTCATCCTGGCAGACAGCTTGAAAACTTTCATCAAGAAATCTGCGACACTCCGGGCATTTCATAACATGAGTCGCATCGAAACGCGCATGGCAACTGGGACACCTCACAGCACCCGCCATCTTGCGGGCCACACGTAAGCGTTCCGACAAGAACCTTCCGGCTTCGACATGTTTCGGGATTTCAGGATCGTTGTCATACTGTGACATGAAAAATCCTCCCTTTATGACTCTGAGAATGGGAGAAGGAGATTTTTTTTGATTTTTTTCCTTTACAAAAGAAAAGCGGGGAGGAGAGATTTGTCTTATCAGGAGCAAGAATGCTCAGACTTTTTGTCGATCGCGAGCTTCCACACGACGAGCGAGTGCATTCGCTATGTTCAGATCGCAAGAGCGCCCTTCTGGAGCGTGCAAAAGGGCAGACAATCAGCACCACGTGCACGTATGCTATGTCCCCTGTTGTCGCTTCTGAAAGCTGCGAGGAGGACCAGTCCTTGCAGCTTTCGCCTTGTTAAGAGTGCGACAACCAATTTCTGCCTGGAAAAATTTTCTCCTTCCAAAATTGTATATCGACTCCCTACGCAGCATTCATCCTTATACATGCCTGCGTACAATAGCATGCAACACTTTATGAGAGAAGACATTCACCTGAATGAAAAAATTTGTCAAGCATAAAATTCTACTAACTATCAATATTTTAAGAAGATAGATCTTTTTGTGAATTTTTCTCTTTGTTGTACATCAGGGATCTATGCATACACTAAGAGAGTAACACTCATAAAAACAAACACTTAGCTATAATCAAGCGTTTCCGTCTCTCATTTCATGACTGTTCGTGAACACCTGAGATCGTGCTGTTGGGAAAGGGGGCAGTGGAGGTTTTTTAGGCAGGCCGCCAGCAAAGACTAGGTCCAAAATTTTCCACAGCAGTCTTTATATTTTATCCCGCTGCCGCAGGGACAAAGGTCATTCATGGTCCTTGGGGAAGGAATAAAAGGACCGATATTACGTGTGCTGTGCAAATTTTTCAAAAATTCATTGAGTGCTTCACTATCATCCGCCTCCTCACGCTCTGCGTCGTCAAACTCTTCAGGTTCATCATCCTCAAATTGCAACAGAGAAAAATGCTCGTTCGAGCGATGGAGGTTTCGAGCCAGCAAGAGGATCGGAATGCCCAGCCCTGCTGTGCAGGCTGTTGCTAACATCACCAGAATACTCTGAAAGACACCGATTATTTCCTGCTGAAACACACGTTGAGTGACAAACGAAAGCAAGACTCCCAAGCCGACAATTGCGCCGGACATCACGATCAGGACCAGCCCTAAAATGAGAAACGTTACAGCCCCGGACATGATCAAAGAGCCGTATTGCTTAACAAAACTGTTCTCACGCATACACCACACGTCTTCCTCAAAAAAACTGCGTCCCGGCAGTTTTCGGAAAATACAAACATCTTTTCCTGAAATTTTCAGAGGGAGATCCGAAGAGATTCCGTCTTCGCCCTCCATCGCACTATGCTTATAATGCAATTATAATTAATGAGATCCGGCAGACCTTGTCAAGAAGCAAATCGGAGAAAGGGAAAAAATTTCCCGGCAGCAAACTCAACTTGTTATTCTTTCAGCAATTAGCACTTGCGGCTTTTCTTCTTCCCTGAGAAATTTTTATTTGACAGAAACAAAAAAGCCCGCTAAGATACAAATTATTGTCACGCTTGGCCTGAAAGGTTCCGGCATCTGAGAATGCTTTCTGCCTACAACAGCACTTCAGGGAGGAAATCGTGCCCATTCATGAGTGATCGGTAAAACGCTCTCGAGCACTCTTTGGAATCGGCACGAAAAAAGCATCTGTGTTCCAGGAAGAAGTCCATTTAAAAGATTATCTGCGAATTCTCAAAAAACGTCAATGGGTGATTATCACCTTTTTCGTCGTGGTCGTTGTCAGCGTCACAATTTCCTCATTCCTGCAGAAGCCTGTTTATAAAGCGACCGCTCGCGTACTCATTGAGAAAGACACACCGAACGTCCTCTCATTCAAAGAGGTATTGAGCCTGGACGGAGCCGATATCGATTATTACCGGACCCAGTACACGATTCTCAAAAGCCGGACCCTTGCGAAAAAAGTCCTTGAAGAGTCAGGACTGCTCCAACAAGCACTGCAGGCCCGGCCTGCCGGTTTTTCCATCCGGGGCATGCTCTCTGGAGCTCTCAGCCTGCTCGGGATCAAAGAACCGCTCTCAGAAGATGCGCAACTCCGCATTAAAGAACAACAGGCGATCGATCATTTTCTCAATCAGACGATTAAAATTGAACCGATTAAGGGAAGCCGGCTGGTTGATGTCAGCGCGTTTTCGACTCATCCCGAATTAGCCGCCAATATTGCAAATACGTTGGTCTCAAGCTACATCAAACAAAACCTGGAGGCAAAACTGCTTGCTTCGCAAGATGCAGTCGGATGGCTGGAACATCAGTTAAAAGACGCTGAGGGTAAAGTCGCGGATTCGGAAGCCTCTCTGCTGGCGTACAAAGAGGAACACGGCATTATTTCCTTTGAAGACCGCCAGAATATCGTGATGCAGAAGCTCTCAGAGTTGAATACTGCGGTCAACAATGCCAGAATTAAACGGATTGCCGTGGAAATGCAGTACAAACAAATCCAAGACTACCTGAACAGCAGCGGAGATGCGCCGGCCGCGAAAACGCTTAAGGATCTCGAAAGTATCTCTCAGGTGATCAACAACCCGCTCATTCAAAAATTGAAAATTGAGTTATCCGCACTGGAAAGCCAACTCTCAGAGCTGCGCAAGAAATTCCGCGATAAACACCCCAACGTCATCGCCGTGAAGTCGCAGCTCACGTCGATCCGGGAACGGATACACGCAGAGGTCAAACAGATTATCACCAGCTTCAGAAATGACTACGAACTAGCCCAGGCTCAGGAACAGGAAATGACCGCTGCTCTCGAAGCACAGAAGCGTGAGGCCCTTGAACTCAACCAGAAAGCCATTTCCTATAACGTGCTGGAACGGGAAGCCGAAAGTAACAAGCGAGTCTATAATGCCTTGCTGCAACGCAGCAAAGAAACCACTGTGACCGAACAGCTGGAAACCAGCAACATTCGGATCGTCGATCCGGCGACGATTCCGAATTATCCGGTGGCCCCGCGTAAAAAATTGAACATCTTTCTGGCCATGGTGGTGGGGCTGACCTTAGGCGCTGCACTTTCTTTTTTCTTTGAATATATTGACAACAGCATAAAAACCCCTGATGATATCAAACATTATCTCAACATCCCTTTTCTCGGGTTTATTCCGAAAGTCTCATACAACGGCCACGCCCCATCTCATCGGAGAGAAGGCCATCCGGCCGACACTGTTGTGGCCCTGGATCCGAAGTCCACAGTCTCCGAAGCCTATCGAAGCCTGCGCACCAATGTCATGTTTTCCTCCCTTGAACGGGGACCAGTGATGCTTGTCACCAGCGCCGGCCCGGCAGAAGGAAAAAGTATTACAGTCGCCAACCTTGCGATTACAATGGCTCAAAGTGGTAGTCACACCCTGATTATTGACTGCGATCTGCGCAAACCACGCATACATCATATTTTCAATATTCCCGGCAATCACGGTGGTTTCACTGAAATGATCGCAGCACTGGGGGAAACACGACGGCGAGTCACTGTCACACGAACGAAAATCCCGAATTTAGATATCATCCCCTGCGGCAAAATCCCTCCGAATCCATCTGAATTGTTAAGCTCAGAACGGACAAAAGTCCTGATCGATGCGCTCGGGAAAAAATACGATAAAATCCTGATCGATTCGCCGCCCATTAACGTGGTGACCGATCCGGTCATTTTAAGCCAGATCGTCGGCGGCGTCATTCTTGTCATCAAAGCTGGTGAAACCGGACGCGATCTCATCCGACGCGCCAGAGATCAGATCCTCAACGTGAATGCCAATCTGATCGGCAGCGTCCTGAACAGCGTTGATATGCAGAAAGACAGCCACTACTATTATTCTTATTATCACAACTATTATTACCAGGATGACGACGAGCAGGAAGAAGTCAGCAGCAACAGCTAAGCATGATAGAGGCACCGGACTTCGTCGTTCAACTCTCCTGCCCACTCCTCCAAAATCTTGAGCGTTGGACCAAGCCGTCAATAACGGTCAAGCGATCTGCAAAATTTATGGTATGGGTCGCGATAATGCTCTTATCCCACTCGGGTGTGATATGATTGACACAGACCTCACGGTACTCGGATTCCGTTAAGGTCAGGATTTGATTGATTTTTATCCCATAGCCATACCTGTGACTGCTGTCCTGTGAAGGGCGGTAGAGATGCTTATTATATAAAAAAACTCGTCCGGCTGGTCTTGCCGAGCTTACATCTGAGACGACAGGGTTTTGAGGGTGGGGAATCCAGTGTCCGCTGAATAATTCGGTGGAGTAAAAAAGAAACAGCTCATCCCACGACGACGTTCCGGCATGAACTTGCATATTCGTAAATAAAAACCATGTGCCTCCCCTTTGAAAGAGCGTCGTATCAAACGCGCGAACATTCTCCATCATGACATGTACGCGTTCCCATTTTTCAGGAAAATTCACACATTGATAGAGTTCGATACTGCGATTTTCGGAAGATTCAGGGATCAGATAATATGTCCCATTATGCATAAAGACAAACGGGTATGAGAGATGATAGGGTTGTTGAATAATCTGCTTCGGCACAGAGCACTTTCCATGCATATCTATCGTAAAATAGGAGATATGCGCCCTGTTGAGTTCATTCATAAACTCTTCGATAAACACATAAAAGCTTCCTCCATGCAAGACCACAAAGGGATCCGCCCAGGCGCGATCTTTCGGCGGAATCATTTTCTTAAATCTCCACAGCGATGTCGAAGCCCCTTGATGCTGATGAATGCGGAAAAGTAATATCCATTGATACGAAGAACACAGATAGGTGAACTTTTTCAGAAGATAGCCGGAGTAGTGTTTGAGGGCTAACGCCAGCATCTGCAGGTTTGTCGGAGTGCGATAGAGTCTTCTGGAATAAAAACACGGATGCTGATTCTCCCGGTGAACTCTTAAAAAAAACGCCTCTTCTCCGAGAGTATACAGCTCTTCAAGTTTTCTTGGCAGAAAATACAGCGCGTTCCAATATCTTGAATTATTTCCTCGTATGACGGAAAGCCGATCTGTTTGAGACTGCGAACGACAAAGCACCATGCCGTTGTCCAGGTCTTCAGTTAAAATTTGCAGAATTGAGCCTGTGACCTTCCAGCCCTCGAACACTTCCCAAAACCCGGCCGGACCGCCTCGATTCACAGTACTATCGCCGTGATGATACGACCAGACTCCATATTTGGCCGCATGTAAAATCTCCCCACGCAAGATTCTAAAGCCCAACCGTACGAGGACATCCAAATTATAGCCCTTGATGGTGTCAATATCTTCCCGGCATAGATAATCAGAAAAATTTTTCTGCTGAGGACGGACGTGAATACAAGGGAGATCAGAGAAGAGCCCAGAGATATTTTGCGTTGCAAACGCATCCGGCGTGATGCGAAAGATTTGCTGCTCCAACTTCATCAATCCAATATACAAAATCCTCTGAGAATGCTCTTTAAGTTTTTGAAAAAACGTCTGTTGAGTTGAACGCAGCGCATCATTCTTAATCAGCAGAACAATACGGGCATAATGGCTTTGATGTATTTCTTCCACCATGCGAAAAGCCCATTGAGGAATATCATACGTATCTATGAGTAAACCGATGCGGAGTCTATGCTGCTTCATACAAGCTCGTTTTCATGAATTTTTGCGGATTGACTCATTACAGGTGAACGCGTTACCCGGGATGTTCTTCATCTGTTTTTCAAAAAGGGCTACTCACACTGTCAACACAGCTTGACTTCAGCTGCCACACCCCTCAGTAGCGTATGAGGATATTTTCGTCAAGAACCTTTCTCGGTTCGGACTGTTCACGATCAAACAATCCTGGCGCAGTCTGCCTGCAAACTCCTGGCTTATAGCATGAGATCGCTGTCGACCGTTAATCCGGCCATGTTCTCCTTGACAAGTGCCGGCTGCTGTTTCATTGAAAACGCATCTTCAACTGACTGAAGACCTGTGTCAAAGCTGCACAATACCTTCAAACCCAGACGAACAGATTGATCTGACTCATGACGATATTCTTTCACGCACAAAAACCTGCTACTATCCACCTCCTGATGCTGTTGATATTTTTTCTCGGGCTGGCGAAACTGGGATTTTTCCTCGCTGGAACTTCAGCCGCAGCCGATACAATCTTCGCCCCGGATTCCTCCAGTTACATTCATACAGCCCAGGCCCTCCAAAAAAACGGAACATGTTCCGTCAGTGTGGAGCAGCCTGAGCGTCCCCAGCTGCTACGAACCCCGGGATATCCACTTTTTATCAGGATATTCCTCCCATGTTCCTCAACATACAGAGCGCTTATCATCGTCCAGATTCTGCTCAGCCTGGGAACGATCGTACTCGCCTATTTTCTTGCACTGCAATTCTGGCCGCCCGCAGCAGCCCTTCTCTCAGCCGGCCTGCTTGCGCTGGATATAGCGTCATTTGTGAATTCAGAGCAGATCCTCAGCGACACGCTTTTCACTTTTCTCCTGACCGGCAGCGTTCTCATCGGCGTCTATGCCCTGAAAAGTCCTCATGTTCTTCTTATCACGTTTCACAGCATTCTTCTTGCATGCGCCACTCTGGTCCGCCCGATTTCTTATTACCTCATTCCAGCTCTTCTGATACTCTTTACAGCACATTGGGCCTGGAAGCGGAACTGGTCGCGAAAAAGCATCTTCCTGGGAGGAAGTCTGCTTCTTCTCCCCTGGATGCTTCTTGTCGGAGGATGGCAGGTCCGCAATTATCTTGTGGCCGGAACAGGAGAGTTCAGCACAATTCAGGGAGTCAACCTTTTATTCTATCGAGGGGCAGGGATTATCGCCCTGCGAGACAGCATTTCCCTTGAAGACGCTCAGACAGCCCTGGGCTATGGACACTATACGGCGTCACACCCTGAAATGACGGACTGGTCTCAAGGTCAACTCGCCGCACACTGGAAGCATGAGGGCATGGGCCTCATCCGACACTATCCGGGTCTATTCTTAAAAAGCCAGTTTCACGGACTGATCAAGATGCTCTTTGATCCCGCGGATTACATGTTTTGGAAATTTCTTGGGAACTATAGCGAACAGACCGGGCCGTTGCGAGATTTTTTTGAACTTTCTGCCGCAGCCTATTGGACCAAATGGGTTCGAGAGCGAAGCAGCCTCTTTCTTTCATTCGTGCTCGCAGAAAGCTATCTTCTCCTCATGTATGCAGGGAGTCTCTTCTCTTTATGCTGGATTCAGAGACATCGGGCCGACTGGGGCTATCATCATATTTTCATCTGGTCAGTCATCATATATTTTCTGCTGCTGTCGGCAGGCCCTGAAGCCTATGCCAGATTCAGAATTCCTCTTATGCCCGTCTTATCGGTCTATGCCGGTCATGGAATTTTCCGGGGCGCATTCAAAGTCAGCAAGATCTTCTTCTGAGGAAAATTTCATGAGAGATCGTTCTACAGTGTCTTTCAGGGCCTCAAGAAGCAGTATGCTTTCCAGAAAATCGGAACTCGACTCAGCACATTTTCCAAACGTCAATTCTCCTGCATGCATCGGACCATGACTGCCTGATGAAAGAGAAATGGTCCAAAACTGGCGTGTGACAACTTTTTCTTTGTTGCAGCGAGGGCTGTTCCACCTGACGTCAAAGGATGGATTCGCCGTGAAGACGATAGAGGCCGTATCAAGGTCCATATTTTCGAAAAATCGGATCGTTTCCTTCTTCAAGGTCAAGAGATCTACGGCATGCTCTATGTCAGCGAGGATTTCTTCTGCAAACTTTTGCCGCTGTAATATGCGGCGTTTCTGTTGAATACGCTCTTTTGCCAGCAGATTGATCTGAATCATGTCCGCATCGTATCCCAACATTTTAATTCCACCAATCGTCATGAGGCATAAAAACACCAGGAGTAAGGTCAGAAGCTGATTATTGACTGCCGTCATTGCTAAAGCAGTAATCCCCAGGAGAACGCAGACCCCATAGAGGACCAGGGTGACCTGACGGGAAGAAAACCCCATATTTAACAATTTATGGTGAATATGTTCTCTGTCTGCCGCAAATGGGGAAAGCCCCTGACTGACTCTCCTGATAATGGCTAACAGCGTATCGGTAATCGGCACTCCAAGCGCCACCACAGGAATCAATAAGACAACCGCCGTCGAACTTTTTTGAGAGCTGTGAAGGGAGATGGCAGCAATAATGAAACCGATGAATAAACTGCCGGAATCTCCCATAAAAATTGAGGCCGGAGCAAAGTTATACAACGCGAAACCAAAAAGCCCACCGGCTAGTGCTGCCGCAAAAAACGCAGAGAGCGTATGGCCCAAAAAAAGTGAGAGAATAAACATCGTCGAGACGGAAAAAAAACCAACCCCGCAGGCTAAACCGTCAATACCATCTGTAAAATTGATGGCATTTGTGACGCCGGCAATCCAGAGGATCGTGAGCGGGATCCCCAGAATCCCAAGCTCAACAGGGCCGATGAAGGGCACCGCGATCGTCTCGATTCGGAAACCTAAACAATAGGCGATCGCTGCGGCCGCAAGCTGCACAGATAACTTTTGTATGACCGATGCGCCCCAAATATCATCATATACTCCCACAGCAAAGACAAGCGTGCTCGTGGCGAATAAGCTCAGGAGCAACTGCAGATGTTCTCGAAAGATTCCGGCCGCTCCGTCATGAATGAGCAGCATGGCAAAAAGCGGAAGAAACAGCGACAGATAAATCGCCACTCCTCCCAGTCTGGGGACAGGATAGACATGAATTTTTCGAGGACTGGTGGGTAAATCAAGGAGAGAATTTTTTCGGCACATTTTACGGATAACCGGCGTGAATAACACACTGATGAGAAATGCCGAGCCTGAAATGAACACATACTCTCTGATCAAATTATTCATAATGCTTTCTTTGTTAAGAGGGTCTGATAGGTCTGAGCGATTTGCCGAACCATAGATTCAGTGTTCCAGGAGTTGTCGATAAGAGCGTGTCCGTTCTGTCCCATCTGGATCGCCTTGGCAGGATGTTCGAGCAAGCAGAGGATTTGCGCGGCCAGGCTGTCAGAATCTTTGACCGGGACGGTGAATCCATTGAATCCATCGCGCACAAGTTCGGAAACTCCCTTAATATCAAATGCCACGATCGGCTTGCCCACTGCGGCATATTGCACGAGAACGCGAGGCAGCCCCTCCCACAACGACGTAAAGACTGCAACATCAAACAGTGCAATCATTTCTTCAACATCAGCACGAAACCCTGTACAAACCACATAGTCGTGCAGATGGCGATCTCGGATCATTTGTTCCAATACTGCCCGATCTTTCCCGTCCCCAACCAACAAAAACCTGGCTTGAGGAAATCGGCTTAGGATCTGCGGGGCCGCCTGAAGAAGAAACTGCTGGCCCTTTCCGGGATCAAGACGCGAAACAATTCCCACCAGGCGATCGTCGAGTGAGAGGCCAAGCTCACGTCGTTTTGCACACTTGTGGGCATGGGAAAGCTTGCCTGCCTCAAAAAACCTCTCAAGGTCCATTCCGGTATGGATAACTTGATATTGTTCTGCACATCCAATCTCATGAGCCAGATAATATTCCTGTACATCTTTTCCGACAGCGATAAATTGGTCGGTGAGCCTGGCTGCCATTTGCTCAAAGGCAATAAATAATTTTCTGAGGCTGCTGTGCCGAAAATCATGAAATGTCACGCCGTGCACTGTATGCACAACAATCGGGATTCCCGCCATTTTCGCGGCAAATCGTCCAAGAATCCCGGCTTTAGCAGTATTCGTGTGTACAATCGTGTACTGCTCCTGTTTCAGGATTTTATATAATCTGCAGAGGGCCGCCATATCGTAAAACGGCTTGATGTCTCTCCGTAAAAACGGTTCACAGCGCAGATCAGCCACTTTCAGGGCCTCTGCAACATAGCCTGCATCAGAATCGTTTCCAACCAGCAGCGTCGCCTTAAAGTCATAGTCTTGTAAGCCTGCAACAGTCGCTAACGTGCTTTCATCGGCCCCGCCTCGAATCAGGCGCGTCAGGATATGAAGAACCTTTATCATACGCTCATGAGGATACTAGCCGCTTTCGCCCTCTGTTTTCTTCGCAGATCGTTTCACTTCAAACTGCATTGATGTTGAAATATCGGCTTGATGTAATAGATATTTCAGCAGGACCAGCAAGGTCTGCACGCCATAGCTAACGCTCCGTCTGAAGTTGATCGAAGATGCTTCCGGGAAATATCGGGTTTCAACCGGAATTTCTTCAATCTGACAACCCAAAGCAGTCAATTGCGCGATAATTTCGGTATCGAAGACAAAGTCATCAGAATTCAAGGACAGATACAGCGAGCGTAACAAACGGCTGCTGTAGGCTCGCAGTCCAGTATGATATTCCGACAAGTGCTGTTTAAAAACCAGATTCTCCATAACGGTCAGAAACTTGTTGGCAAAAAATTTATAGAGAGGCATGCCGCCTTTAAGAGCGCCGTTATGTAAAATACGAGAACCGAAAACAGCGTCACATCGTCCTGCAATAATCGGAGCGACCAGCTCGCCTATCTTCGTTGCATCATATTGATAATCAGGATGGATCATCACCACAATATCGGCCTGCTCTTCGAGGGCAGCCCGATAGCAGGTTTTTTGATTTCCTCCGTACCCCAGGTTTTTTTCGTGAACAATGACCTGAATACCCAAATCGCGCGCGATACTGACCGTATTATCCGTACTGTTATCGTCAACAAGTATAATTGAATCAACAAGGTTTTTCGGAATATCGCGATACGTTCGCTCAAGGGTTTTTTCTGCATTAAACGCAGGCATAATCACAACGATCTTCCAGCCTGATACCATAGAAAACTCCGTATTGCTGTGCGTGTATTGACCCTCAGAAGATTCATTTCTGAAGACTCTGTGCAAAGAAACGCAAAAAGTCAAGGGAAAAGCCCTGAAAAACGTGCTTTCCTCGAAAGCTGCCGGGCGCTTCGTGTTCAAAGCGTTTTCATGAACATTTTTTAGTTCAGAATAAGGCAGGGGAAGGGTTCATCGTAGAAGTACAAAAGGATGTCGGGATCAGGCGTCGTAGTCGAATGAATGAGGAAAGTCCATTCCTGTGGAAATCGCTTAGTCAGCGCAGAAGTCTGCGGCACGCCGACAGGCGGAATATGGAACTCTGTAAAATCACGAATATCTTGTAAACTGTCAGTCCAGCCATCAGGCGCTTGTATGAGTATGTCGACACGCTGTCGAGCGTCGTGTGAAAAGGCTCGAAGTTTCAGCCGGGTCTTGCCGTCGGGAATGAAGACAGCATACGGCTGGACCTGGCCAAAAGAGCGAAAAGGAAAGCTGTTCGAGGCTTCAAGCAGGCATGGAATTCCCTCAAAGCTCACTCTGCTTGCGCCGGCCCCTGAATCTAAACGCAGCGAGAAGCGTCCGGCAGGGATATCCGTTCCATCCAGGCGCGCTGTCTGAGCGCCATTCTGCAGCTCTCCTGACGTGCGACAGACTCCCTGTCGATCAAAAAGGTCGTAAGCTACACGCTCGACAACACCGTGATCCGAAATGGCCGAGATCTGCACACGTCCTTGTTCTGAAACATTCAGACAATGGAAAAGCGCAGTAGAACGACACTCAACTTGTGTGTGAACCCGCTCAGGGTCCTGCTGCATGGCAAGCTTTTTGAGAAAACCATCCAAGCTGGCGTGAGTCAGGAGAGTCTGCTGTGTCTCGTTAAACGTTGAACCAATATGTACGGCTGCCAGGCTGCTTCGAGATAGCTCGTGAGTTCTTGCAAACTCCTCTAAGGCAGTATTCGCTGTCCGAAACGCTGCCCAGTACTGCTCACGAGGACCATGCAGAGCATAATGACCGCTTCGATCTGTCTCAGACCACAGACTGTCCGCAGAAAATATCCAATATCCGTCGCTGTGAAGGGCGACATCATAGACTTGTCGAGCAAGGTCTTCAGGAAAAAATCGGCTTTGCCACAAGCCCGGAATATAGCGCGCGATCGGCTGCTGTCGGCCATTCAGAGCATTTCCTGACCTCAGAGAGAGAATCTCAGCCTGTTCCTGAAGCAGCAGCGAGCTGTAACCGCGTACATACGCTGTTTCAGAAAAGACGAGCACTGGTTGAGACGGCCTTCCCAATCCTCGAATCAAGGCCCGGTAAAACCAGTTGTCGACATACGCAAGAAAACCGAGAGGAAGCTCTGGATGATGGTGATGAATATGCGCTTCCAGACGGGAGACGAATTCCTCGAGCTGTTCTTCCTGAAAGCGCATATAACGCTGTGTCAAGCCGTAACGGATCAGATCACGGAATTGCTGCGCGGCATTCGCGCCATGCGCTGTTTCAAGCTGCCGGGCCAGTGATGGCTCGGACAGCGCAAGGGTCTGCAAAAATTCATGCCAACAGGACTCACAAAAACAAACATCATCATACACGGCAAGCTCGCTGCCGTACATCTCTGTGTCGAAAAGCATTCCGGCCAGCGGCACAAGCCTTGAGAGATCGGCAAACTGTGAAAATCGTTCAGCAAGCGACTCTTCCCAATACTCCGCGTCCAATGGGCAGGGGGTGGATGGAAAAATCGTTCCATCCCGATTTACATAGGGAGTAAAAGACCCCCGGAGAGCCTCGATCTCAGCAGTTCCGGCAAAACTGCAAATCGGGAACAGACGAATATCATAGTCTGCTGCCGTCTTGGCCAGTTGCCTCCATAATTGAGCTTTCACGGCATAGCCGGAGTCATTTACAAGGGCCGCATTGAATCCGTTGCGTTGCAGCAAGGCAAAACGCTCCCCGGCTTCTTCCTTTGAACATATTCCGAAAAATGCCGCTCGTATCTTCTCAGGCTCCCTGGCGTCATACGCAGCCACCAGACTCTCTGTCAGAAGAACGACGGAAGAAAAAAACAACGCGACCCAAAGGCCCTGTTCCCCTGAATTTCTTCTCAGGGAGATGTATGACAGGCGGAGGTGAAGATCAAGACGCATCAGCTTTTTTGAGGGGCAGATGTTGATCGATCAGCCGCTCATACAGCGCTTCTGTTTGAGAGACCATTGCGTCAAGAGAAAAATGTTTATGCACTCGTTGATATGCATTCTCAGCAAGTTCATTGGAGAATTCGGGATTGTCCAGCAGTGACAAGACAGCTTCTGCCAATGCATCAGGCTCGGCAGGAGGGATTAACAAAGCGCTTTTGCCATGCTCCAGCAGTTCGGGTATGCCTCCGACCGCAGATGCAATCACAGGCGTTTTCATCGCCATTGCTTCGAGAATCGCAGTGGGCATGCCTTCCCAGAGGGAAGGGAGCACAAAAATATCGATCAGGGCGAGTATCTCAGGAATATCTTTCTGAAATCCGCTAAAAATGACTGCCTGCTCAGACGATCGCCGGCGGGCATACTGCTGAATTTTTCCGTTCAGAAAATCTGTTCCTGCACAAAGACACTTCAGATCCGGAAATCTGCTTTGGATTTGCGGGAGAGCGTCGATAAGCTGGTCATGGCCTTTCATTCGACACAGGTTCGCCACAATCCCGATCGTCTTCGTTGAAGGTCCGATTCCCCAGCACGCTTTCATGGCCTTCACTCGATTCTCATCAATGCTCAGCGGATTGAAGCGTGTGAGATCGATCCCATTGGGGATCGTGAAGGTTTTTGCCTCGGGAACTCGTTCACGCCGACACACAGCGATTCGCCCGGCTTCAGAATTTGAGAGATACAAATCTGTACATGAGGACGTCAGGGAATCCAGCAGGACATGATACCACTTTCGCCAGGGATCGGTGCTGCGCACACTCGTAATATGCACGGGAATGCCCAGCAGTTTCCTGACGAGTCGTCCGATGATATCCGCCTTAAGCCCATACGTCCGGATAAGATCGAAATGTCTGGGCTTTGCAAAACAATACAGTTTCCACCAGGCCGTCAGATCCCAATAGCCCCGCATGTGTAAACTCGTGTTTTCAAGTCCCAGGAGTGACACTTCTTCATTCAAGACATCATGCTCTAAAAGGACACACAGTGAATAATCATATTTTTCATGAGAGGCATGTCGGAGAAAATCCAACAGGATCTTTTGTGTTCCGCCGATTTTGGCAAATGTGGAAAATTCAAGAATTCGTTTTTTCGGCATCACACCTGTGCTCACCAGTATTGTGTTATTCCAACTATTTTCAGACAGTTCAGAACTGCGTCTATGCGGCTTATTCCTCTTCTTCCCAGTCCATCGCGCGTTTGACGGCTTTTTGCCAGCCGCGATAACGCTTTTGACGAGCCTCCGGCGCCAGTGTCGGAGAAAATCTTCGCTCCCTCTTCCAGTGTGCAGCGATGCTGGCACGATCCGGCCAGAAGCCGACAGCTAATCCGGCCAGATAAGCGGCTCCCAGGGCCGTTGTTTCAACGATCTGCGGACGTTCGACCGGGACACCGAGGATATCGGCCTGAAACTGCATCAGGAAATCGTTCGTCGAGGCTCCGCCGTCCACACGCAATGCCTGCAAGTCAATTCCTGAATCGCCATGCATGACGTCCAGCACATCTCGGCTTTGGTACGCTAACGATTCCAGCGTGGCTCTGATGAGATGATTTCGTCCGGCGCCGCGAGTAAGCCCGACAATGGCGCCGCGCGCGTACATATCCCAATAAGGAGCGCCAAGGCCGACAAAGGCCGGCACCACATAGACACCGTTTGAATCTTCGACCTGCCGGGCAAAATATTCGCTGTCTCTGGCATCGTGAATCAGCTTCAGCTCATCACGCAGCCATTGAATCGCTGCGCCGGCGATAAAAATGCTGCCTTCCAGAGCATACTCTACCTTACCGTCAACTCCCCAGGCAATCGTTGTGAGGAGTCCGTTGTCGGAAGGCACAATGTTTTCTCCGGTCATCATCAGCATAAAACATCCGGTTCCATAAGTATTTTTAGCCATCCCAGGTTCAAAAAGGGCCTGGCCGAACGAAGCAGCCTGTTGATCGCCGGCAGCACCGGAAATGGGAATCTGCGCGCCTCCCAGCATTTGAGGATGCGTCAGGCCATACACTGCACTTGAAGGTCTGACCTCCGGCAGCATTGAGCGCGGAATATCGAGCGCATCAAGAATTTTGTCATCCCAGCTGAGCTCGTGAATGTTAAACAGCATGGTGCGTGAGGCGTTGCTGTAGTCGGTCACGTGCACCTGGCCGCGTGTCAGATTCCAGATGAGCCAGGTATCAATCGTTCCGAACAACAGATCGCCCTTTTCAGCTTTTTCGCGCGCTCCCTCGACATTCTCCAGAATCCACTTGACTTTCGTCGCGGAAAAATACGCGTCCACCACTAAGCCGGTACTGTGCCGAATGTAGTCGCTGAGCCCCTGCTCTTTCAAGTGATCACATATACTGGCAGTACGCCGGCATTGCCAGACGATCGCGTTATAGATCGGTTTGCCGCTGTGCTTGTCCCATACGACTGTTGTTTCACGCTGATTGGTGATGCCGATTGCGGCAATTTCTTCCGGACGCACCCCTGCGCTTTCCAGGACTTCCCGAAGCACTCCGCTCTGTGTGCCCCAGATTTCCATGGCATCATGTTCCACCCACCCTGCTTTCGGGTAGATCTGTGTGAATTCCCGCTGAACTGAACGCAGTATGTGTCCGCTGCGATCGAACAAAATTGCGCGTGAACTTGTCGTACCTTGATCAAGCGATAAAATGTAAGTTTTTTCCACAATGTCCTCCTTCCTCTCCCCTATAATGTTATTCAAGCAGCTTTGACACACGGCTTTCAAAAGATCTTCAGTCGGCTGCGTTCGTATTCAGCCAGTCGAGAACGCGTGTTCCTCCTGCCAGTCGACTTTGACAAACGGACAAGATATTCCGCTCGATATATGCGAGCAGCATATCAGCCAATTCACCGTCATGCACAATGATTCCGCCTTTTTCGCCGGCTGTTTCCGCTTTTTGAAAAACCACGTATTTCCGATTGATAATCTCGAGTTCGATCGGAAAGTCTTCTTTCCCGGGAAGAACAGTAGTCGTGATTTTTTCAGGGAAATCCAGGAGGAGGCTCTCAAAGGCCTGCTTGTGCCGAAGGATCCACTCTCGCGAAAAACTGTGAGTCCCGTAAGTACCGCTCGTCCAGTAGGCTTCTGTGCGCTGCTGCGAAAGAATAATCTCTACGCGCTCGATCTCGCGGATTCGCGCATGAAAGACTAATTGGCGGGTTCGGACAGAGCTTCGGGTGTCCCAGGGCCCGACCTCAATCGGCATGCTAATCAACGGAAAAGTGCCGCTGAGAATGAACAGCTGATCCGCTGCCTGTTCATGCAGACAAAGTTCTCGAGTAAAAGATTCGGCGTCCAGGGTGCCGGCGGAATCAATTAAATCACCGATAAATTCCCACAACGCTGTTTCGGAAATATCAGCGTTTAATAAGGCTTTGATCGGCTCTGTCATAAAAAAGCGGATCACCTCCTGGCGTCCCTGTTCTGTGTCGCTTCGCCATTGCGCATCGATACTTTTCCAGATCGTGTCAAATTCAAGCCGCAATTGGTAGACAACATCCGGATGTGCTGTCCAGGCCCTGACTAATAAGTCGTCACGTTTTAAGGGGGGTTCACCTAGTGTACCGGGCGGATCAAAGGAGAAAAAGGCTGTATCGCCGCTCAACGAAAAACGAATCAGAAATTCCTGGTCTGCCAGAGCAAGCTGGATATTAGGATGGCGGAGCAGGGTCTGCAGAATCTGAAGAAGCTGTTCACGGAACAGCCTCGCCTCAAGGGCTAGAATTGTCTGCTGCTCTGCATGTTGAGGAACAAGATGGGTGAGAATCTCGTGAAACTCTTTTGTCAGAAAGGCTTTTTCATGAATGGCTCGTTCTTTTCCACTTTGCAGGCGCTGCTCATACGCCGCGAGCCGTTCGAGATGATGGGCCGTATAGTCTTCGATATCCTCCTGCGGGACGCTGTGCGCTTCCAGCGTCTCCCTGAGCGTGTCTTCAGAACGAAGACGGGCGGAAAGTGATGATTTAATGAGAAGTAGTTCACTTTTACTGCTACAGGCTTCCGTCTCAACAAGCTTCTGAGTCACAGGCGTAATGGAGAATTTTCGTGCCGGGGCATGTGTTTCCACAAGGGGTTTACGCTGTTCCAGAGGCCCTAAAAGATATTCAAGGTAACGGATGAGGGCCTGGAGTTCGTCTGTCTGGGCAGGGGCGTCGCGATCGGCAATCTCATAGCGGATCCAGTAGCGGCCTTCTGAAAGCGGTTTAGCTTCAACAAACCCCATCCCCTCAACAGCCAAATATTCCGGGAGATGCTCACCCTGAGGAATTTCGTACAAAAAACAGCGGGACGTGCCGATATATTGTTCAAGAAAATCGGTAATGACGGTGATACTGCGCGTAATATCACCGCCCCATAGATGGAAGGCCTGAAAAGGAGAACCAACCCAGAGAAGACTTCTCAGCAAATCCCGCAGAGTTTTCCTGTCGCGGCTCAACGTTTCATCCATACCATCCTGATGAAAGCAGGTGATATAAATTCTGCCCCCCAGAGCGTCGCAGTCATGAACGGCTTCAAGCAAACGTATGGCTCTGCTGAAAAAGGCACGACGATCACCCTCCACAGCTCCAGAAGTCTGACAGTCACATCCCGAAATATCGCGATCGTCAGCAAAGCGTTTCGTGACCAGTCCTTTTGTTTGAACGCCTTGCCTGACACGTTCGAACAACGTGCCCTCTTCCTTATATTCGTCAATGAGAGATTCCAGCAGTTTGCTTTCATCCTGATAGCTGATGTGATGGCGGTTGTATGCTTCGACGACCTGCTGAATGGCATCTTCTGAGACATGCAGTTGCCGGAGTCCCTCAGTCAGTTTATAGAGCGTTTTCTGGGCGGGCGGATTACGATTGGCCTGTTTCAGGTTACTTAAGTAACTCGGGGTAATACCGGCCCGTTCAGCTAATTCCTTAACACTAAACGTTCTCTCCTGCCTGCCTTGCTCAATAATTTCGCCCAGTACGCGAGCAAATTCACTCATAAAGATTTGTTCTCCCTGTTCAGCTTCTCCTGATCAAAACGCTCTGTGAATACACGTATCTAACAGTGAATTATGAGGGCTGTCAAGTGAAAAATCAGAAAACAATAAATATTTTTACATACTGAAATATAATTTTCAGTACATGTATTTTTAGAAAATTTTCAAAATAACTCTTGACAAAAATTCACCATTCTTTCTACAGTTTAATTTAAGTAAAAATTCAGCAACTACTAAGCAACTACTATAAAAGTATATACTTTTATACAATGACACGTGACAATGTAGAATTGCTCTTTTTAGCTTATCGTTCACACACAGGGTTCAATATGTGTTGACTGCGCCGAAGCCAAGGCTGGGTATGCGAGAATGATGGCACGCGAAAGCGGTACCTTACAACGTGCTTGCCGTGGAAGGAAGAGGCCTGAATGAACTTTCTGCTCCAACATATCGATAAAATTGTCAATCAAGAGACCTATCTCCAGGATATTCACCTCGAGTTTGAAAGTGGATCGCATAATGTGCTCTTAGGCCGTACATTAAGCGGCAAAACATCTCTGCTCCGGATAATGGCCGGCCTCGATCGTCCGACCCGGGGAAAGATTATCTTTGGTGATAAAGACGTTACGGACCTCTTTGTGAGGGATCGCAGCGTCGCAATGGTCTATCAGCAGTTTATTAATTACCCCTCCCTGACAGTGTATAACAACATTGCCTCCCCTCTAAAAATCAGCGGCGTGAACAAAACAGATATTGATAAACGGGTTCGAGAGGCCGCCGCTATGCTCCATATTGACGATCTGCTCGACCGTATGCCCAGCGAGCTGTCCGGAGGGCAGCAGCAGCGTACCGCCATCGCCCGCGCGCTTGTAAAAGACGCTGAACTGCTCTTGCTGGACGAACCCTTAGTGAATCTGGACTATAAACTGCGTGAAGAACTGCGAATGGAACTTCAGGATATTTTCCAGCAGCGTGAGGCAATCATCGTCTATACAACCACGGAACCGGGTGAAGCGCTGATGCTTGGAGGTAATATTGTTGTGATGGACGAAGGCCGTGTTCTGCAAACCGGGCCCACGCCTGCCGTGTACCACAATCCCGCCACCACCAAAGTCGCAGAAGTGTTCAGCGACCCTCCCATTAATTATTTATCATGTACGATTCAGGAAGGGAGCGCAACGCTGGGTCAGAGTATCAAATTTGCCCTTACGAACCATCTGCAATCGCTTCCGAACGGCCACTACATTTTCGGCATCCGTCCTAATCATCTGTTTCTTAAACAAAGCAGCACTGAAGATATTGAAATTCGCGCTACTGTAGAACTGACCGAAATCAGCGGCTCAGAAACTTTTATTCATATTAACTATGACAACATCAGCCTGGTGGTGCAGGAAGAAGGTGTGCATCCCCGCCGAATGGGCATAGATATTTCTATCTATGCCAACCCTGGAAATTTTTTCGTCTTTGATGATATGGGGGCCTTAGCAGCGTCACCCGCCCGCAAAAGCGTAGAAATGCCGCGATAATACAGGAGAGTGTGATGGCACGTATCACATTGCATGAGATTGCTCACAGTTATGTACACGACCCGAAAGATGCGTCTGATTATGCCTTGAAGCGTATTCACAATGAATGGGATGATGGCGGAGCGTATGCCTTGCTCGGGCCTTCCGGATGTGGAAAAACCACACTGCTGAATGTGATTTCCGGCTTGTTAACCCCCAGTCAGGGGCAGGTGCTCTATGACGGGATGGATGTCACGTCGCTGCCGCCGGAACAGCGTAATATCGCGCAAGTGTTCCAGTTTCCCGTATTATACGATACGATGACCGTGTTCAATAATCTGGCCTTTCCGCTGCGGAATCGCGGGGTGGAAAAGGCTGACGTGAAAAAACGGGTGATGGAAGTGGCTGAAATTCTCGATCTGACGCCGTTTCTCAAGAAAAAAGCCGCCGGCCTGTCGGCTGATGCCAAACAGAAAATCTCATTAGGCCGAGGACTGGTCAGAAGTGATGTTGCGGCTATTTTATTCGATGAACCCCTGACAGTGATCGATCCCCACTTAAAA